>Ga0138256_10005121_pt1 | contig 13877 bp, 9 predicted proteins | sample KNB2016incub_MG_FD_105486 | JGI IMG/M metagenome (GOLD analysis project Ga0138256, IMG submission 105486) | Active sludge microbial communities from wastewater in Klosterneuburg, Austria - KNB2014incub_MG | ecosystem: Engineered > WWTP > Activated sludge > Unclassified | place: Austria...
GAGTCGTCGTACATATTTTTCCAGTGTCTCGCGTCTCGCTCCCGGACGTGCGGCGGACACTGCGTCTGCCGCTGCGACCAGCACAGTATAGATATACTCGGGGCGAATGTCGTCGTGGTGTCCGGCGGCGGCATGGACGACTTCGGGGCCTTCACCGTATCGCTTGAGCAATTCCGCTCCAACGGCAGGATGCCCACCTTCCATTTCGTGATCGGCCGCCTTGCCAATGTCGTGCAGAAAACCGCATCGACGAGCCAAAGTACCGTCCAGTCCCAGTTGCTCGGCCATCATGCCCGTCAAATGAGCCACCTCAATCGAATGCTGTCGCACATTTTGACTGTAACTGACGCGAAAATGTAGCCGCCCCATCAGATCCATGAGCTTTGGATGCAACCCCCGCACGCTGGCTTCTTCGCACGCATGCATACCCAGCTTGCGGATGTGATCTTCCATTTCCTTTGTCGTTTCCGCCACGATCTCTTCAATCCGAGACGGATGGATCCGACCGTCCTGAATCAGCTTGGCCAGAGACAACTTGCCAATTTCCCGGCGCACACTGTCAAACGCGGAGACAATGACAACGCCCGGTGTGTCGTCAACGATCACGTCAACGCCGGTGGCTTTCTCGAACGCGCGGATATTGCGTCCTTCGCGACCGATAATGCGTCCTTTCACTTCATCACTGGGGATATCGACAGTGGATACAGTCGATTCGGACGTATGCGCCGACGCATATCGCTGCACCGCCATGCCGATAATTTCACGCGCCTTGCGTTCGCACTCCACCTTCACTTCAGCCTCGTGCTTCATAATCATGGCACCGGTCTGATCGCTGAGTTCCCGATCCAGGCGTTTGAGCAACTGTTCGGTCGCCTGTTCACGAGTCAACTCGCTCGTCTTGTACAGCATTTCCTGCTCTTCTTTGAGCAAACGACTCAATTCCGCGTCTTTGGCCTCCATGGATTTGACACGTTCCGCCAGTTTCTGCTGCGTTCCCTGCAGCATTTTTTCCTTCTTGCGGAACGACTCCTGCTGCTCTTCCAGCTGGACCTCGCGCTTGTCAAGTTCGCGTTCACGTTCACGCTGCTGGCCGCGTGTCTCCTCCATTTTGGATTCGAGCGTCTCACGTCTCCGCAGCATTTCTTCCTTAAGCTTTAGCTCCTGACCCTTCTGAATGTTCTCTGCATCACGTTCCGCCTGGCGAATGATTTCATCACGGGTTTTGTAAGCTCCACCTTTGCTCAGACGATCGACAAAGTAGCCGGCAACAAGCCCCACGATTGCGGCGATCACGCCAACAATCACTGGATTATTCATGAAAGTGTCCTTCAATTCACAAACGGTCCCTGCATCCGCGAAGGGATGATGTGAAGTGCTGACAGTAACGCCCGCGAATGATCACTCAGCGGTGATCAGAACGGTGGCCTCGAAAGTTGCAGATGGCAAAGCAGTCCGAAAAAATGGTCGCAGCTGCGCGAAAGAGCCAGGGAAATTCCAGGACTTGTGCCGCACTTCAGGCCACTGCCAAAGCAGCGGGCTGGTTGAAGTCGGCACTGGCCGAAGCACCGTGCTCAAATCGACAGGTTCCGACGGACAGCAACTCAGCTGACCAGAACCCGCGCAGCACGGAACTGCCCGGAAGCAACTGAGCGGTATCAACACCGTCAGGGCCATCAGGCAGAACCCCAGCAAAAATAGTCCAGTAAGTCCCATGTGTGCAGTAATGCAGTCCAAAGACAATTTCAGGCGGCTTAGCATCGGCAGGCCGATACCACGCGAACGTACAGTCAGGTTCACAGCAGGTCCGGTAGACCAATTCTGTTAACACCCTTTCCAAAGTCGCAGAGTTTCTCCTGAGACTTCAAAAAAGGACCGGCACATGCTATCACAGCCGTCCCGCGAATCAACCGCCGGAGCACTCTGGAATGCCCAGGCTCTGGCATTATCAGGATTTCATTTGCCCCCATGCCCAAAAATCGTCCGGAAAACCAACCGGGGTTTGAAACACAACTGGCATCAGGCATGAAGCGTCTTACTGGGGCAGGGCGGAGCGTCCTGTTGGCGGTTTCCGGCGGTCGTGACAGCATGGCCCTGCTGCACGGCGTGGTACACCTGAGGCAATCTCTGGAGATCCAGGAACTCGTTGTCGCCCATCTGAATCACGGCCTCCGGGGCGAATTCGGCCAGCGGGATGCGGAACTTGTTAGTGTCGCTTGTGACGCTCTGAACGTACACGTCGTGATTTTAGACTGCAAAGCCGGGGAACTTGCAAAATTGTCGCGAGGAAGTCTGGAAGAGGCGGCTCGCAACGCCCGCTACGAGTATTTGCAGACTTTGGCCCAGCAACGTGGATTGCCCCTGATCGCCACGGCCCACCATGCCAGCGATCAGGCGGAGACAGTCCTGCACAACATCCTTCGGGGCACAGGCCTCCGCGGTTTGAAGGGAATTCCGGAACGGAGGCGACTGAATGGGTCCGTGGAGCTGATTCGCCCCATGCTCACCATCAAAGCCGACGTCATTGCCGACTATGTTCAATGGCGCGGCATCGCGTTTACCTGCGACGAAACCAACGCCGACAACGATTTCACCCGCAATCGCATTCGCCACCAGCTCATTCCGCTCTTGCAGGATGACTTCAACGTTCGGATCGCGGATTCACTCGTGCGACTGGCCGAACAATCTCAGGAACTTCTGGAGGGACTCGACGCTCTGGCAGATGAAGTTCTGGCGATGGCGACTCTTGAGCGGAATCTGAATGTGTGTCGTTTGGACGTCATGAAACTGCAGTCTCACGCGGAACCCGTTATTCGCCACGCCTTGACCGTCCTGTGGATTCGCCAGGACTGGCCCCGTCGGGACCTGAGCCGCAATCATTTGCGGCGATTGACGTCGATGCTGACCGATGGCGTCCAGTCCGCCATAGACCTGCCCGGCGGTGTGCGAGCCGAATTGCGAGGCAATCTGCTGATCCTTCAGAAAGTTCCTCTGCCGCGATGATAGTGGGGGAACTTGCCTCCTGCTTTACCCTTGAGCGTCCCCGCCGATTGCAAATCGTGGCTAACTGCCGTTAGCATGTTCCGCTTCAATCGACCTTCACCTCAACCCCCCAAATTCCATCACCCTGGAGAATTCCGTAATGGCGGCACCCAAAATCGCTGAATCCCCTCAGTCCAGCCAGCAGGTCGTCTTCTGGGGCTGCTTTATCGCTCTGGTGACAACGTCTTTTGCTTTTGTGAGTCGAATCACTCTCTGCAGCGTGCGCTTCGGAACCGAGTTCAATCTGGATTCTGTAAAGGTTGGGGAGTTGATCGGCGCAGGGATCTGGCCATTTGCCATCTCAATCATTCTGTTCAGTCTGGTGATTGACCGAATCGGCTACAAAGTTGCGATGCTGTTCTCTTTTGTGAGCTTTGCGGCCTACCTCACGATGGCCTGCATGGCGTACTCGAAGGTGCATGGCCCCGGTGGCGAATTGCTTGTTGATGTTGATGCTCAGAAAGCTGGCTACGACCTTATGTATCTAGCCAGCATTATTCTGGCACTTGGTAACGGCACAGTGGAAGCGTTCATCAATCCCGTGGTTGCCACAATGTTCAACAAAGAGAAGACCAAGTGGCTGAACATCCTGCACGCAGGCTGGCCAGGTGGTCTTGTCTTCTGCGGACTGGCGACAATCGCGCTGGAAGACACTCTGAAAAACGGCGACTGGCGCATCGTTGTGGGGCTGGTAGCGATTCCTGCTGTCATTTACCTGCTGATGCTGATTGGTGCAAGATTTCCAAAGAGCGAGCAGGAAGCCGCAGGAGTTCCTTACCGCCAAATGCTGGGTGAATTTGGAGCCTTCGGAGCACTAGTCGGTTTTGGTCTGATCTCAATGCAGCTTGCAGAAGTCTTCGGCTGGAATGAAGGAGGGTTGCGGTATATCGCTCCTGTACTCACCGGACTTGTCACTGTGGGATTCGGTGTCTACACCGGGAGCTTCGGCCGCCCGATCCTGGCTTTCCTGATCATCATTATGATGCCACTGGCCACGACAGAAATCGGGACTGACTCATGGATCAGCGGGCTGATGGAAGAACCCATGAAAGACGCTGGCCGCAATGCTGTTTGGGTGTTGGTTTACACGTCGGCCATTATGATGGTGCTGCGATTCTTTGCAGGCCCAATCGTACACAGCCTCTCTCCGATCGGCCTGCTGATTACCAGCTCAATTCTGGCGATCGCAGGTTTGTTTGCTCTTTCGAAATGCGGCAACGCAGGCATTGGGATGATCTTTGCAGCCGCAACTCTGTATGGATTCGGAAAGACATTCTTCTGGCCCACGATGCTGGGTGTCACAGCTGAACAATGTCCCAAGGGCGGGGCACTGACGTTAAATGCGATCTCCGGGATCGGCATGATTGCAGTCGGCGTTCTCGGAACACCTTTCATCGGCTATGTCCAGGCTCAGACCGCAAGCACAGTTCTCACTGAGAAATCTGCAGAAGTCGCAAAGAGTGTCATTTCCGACAAAAAATTCATGGGGATTGAATACAAAACCATTGATCCGAACAAGGAAAAGGCTATCAAGGTCGAAGTCATGGCGAATATCACGGACGATCTCATGGAGAAATCGATCAAGGAAGTAAAGGAGAGCGAAAGCTTTGAAGCTGGCTCGTCGCTCGAACAACTGGCCCTGCTTCTCAGCGAGATCAAGGAAGCAAAGAAGAGCGGAAGTTTCGAAGCCGGCGCGTCGCTCGGACAGCTGGTCCAGCTTCTCAGCCTGATCGAGGAAACAAAGAAGAGCGGAAGCTTTGAAGCTGGCTCGTCGCTCGGCGAACTGGAACTACCGCTCGGCGAGCTGGTGCATAATCTCAGCGAGATCAAGGATGCAAAGAAGAGCGGCAGCTTTGAAGCTCTCGGAAAGATGGTCATGTTCCCGGCCTTCATGCTCACCTGTTACGTGATTCTGTTCCTCTACTTCAAATCAAAGGGCGGATACAAAGCACAGGTTCTGGGCGATCACTAAAGTCGCGTCAGCCGGTCACAGTTAAATAGGATTTCGAGCCCGACATTCTCGCGAGTGTCGGGCTTTTTTCATGCGCGGCGTTGAGACAGGAACGCACCGGATTCTGTCTGGGAATTTTGTGACGATCGGATGTGAGTTTGAGTGTTAGCCAGAATTCAGCGGTCCCAGGGCGATGACCCGAATGATCGACAGATCCGGAAGCAAATCGACGATACTGTTTGAAACGCGAACAACACGGAAATTTTCAAACGGCCTCGTTGGCGCTTACCGTGTAGGCTTAAGACTTCAGGGGCACAACACTCTTCCGATTGGCCCCACTTCTCTCGCGAAAGGTTTTTGATATGCGTTTGATCGTTGCTCTTTCGACTGTCGCCATGATTGGACTGTCGTCAACCGCGATGGGATTTGAAACCTCCCCGTCACTGATCCCCGCAGGCGATGTCACTCAGTCGCTTCAGTCGCTGGAAGTTCGCCAATCAGCAAAAGTGAATCACACCGAAGTCGTCGCTCGCTCGGGCGGATTTTTTGGTCGATTGATGGACGTTGAACGTCGCAAGAATGCATGGTTCCGCCGAACGTTTACTCGTTAAGGGTGTTCGGTGCCGGCCCCTACGACAGGCGGCGATGAGTGAGTCTTCAGGATGTCTTCGGGCAGTCCCGGATTCTCAAGCGGGATTTTGAAAAATTTTCTGAGTCGGCTCTGGTTCGGAAAATGAGGCAAGAATTCCTTGGCAAAGCGTCTCTGTTTTGTGATAGTGTTCTTGTGGTTCCTGGTGGTTTCGTCAGCCGGTGTGGAATGTGGGATGTCACAGTTCTGCAATCCAGCCCGAACTCTGAAAGGCCATTTGAATTCCAGACAGGAGTCGAAAGCAAAACGACGACCCCTGTCTGACAACAGCGTCCAGAACCCGGACCGAATGAACGCGGCAAACTCGAAACGAGGTTGCCGCGTTTTTTATTGCTTCGCTCGTTGTTCTTCAGGCCAAACAGACGCCGAAATCCTCTTCTCGCATTTCCAAACCATGAAAACCGGGGAGATTCTCCCTGGGCAAAACTATGTAGCCGTTTTGCAACATGTGTGTCGGAACTGTATGACCCGGAAATCCCATTCCACAGCAGATTTCCCGGATGTGATGTGATCAAGAAACACACGATTCGGAAATGACGCGGTCGTTTTTGAACTATTGTTGAACTGTGACGCGTCCGGAAGCTGGCCGATCGTATCAGTCCGTGCAAACAACGCAGTTTAAGAACAGGTTATCCCGATCCATGAATACGCATATCTTAGTCGTAGACGATTCCGCCGCTGAACGCCTTTTCATCGGTCGTTTTCTTGCGGAGTATCCGGAATTCACAGTCACGTTTGCCAACGACGGCGCTGAAGCGCTGGAGGCCGTGAAAGAACAACCTCCAACGCTGATTCTGTCGGACCTGCGGATGCCGGTGGTCAACGGTCTGGAACTCGTGAAACAACTCCAGTCCTCCGAATTCACTATTCCCGTGATTCTGGTGACAAGTTTCGGTTCCGAACAAATCGCCGTCGAAGCACTCGCGGCGGGTGCCGCCAGTTACGTTTCCCGGCGTAATCTGGAATCCGATCTGATCAAGACGATCAGAAATGTGCTGGCCGTCACTGAGCGAAGAAGGAACCGTCGACGAACACTGCAATATCTCGCATCTTCGGAATTGCATTTCGTGCTTGGAAACGATTCTTCCGACGTTGCGCATCTGATCAGTCATCTGCTGGACACGGCAATGACGATGAATTTGCTTGCAGAACGGGAACGCATTCAGGTGGGTATCGCGCTGCAGGAAGCCATGTCCAATGCGATTCATCACGGAAATCTGGAACTGGATTCCGAACTGCGCCAGGTTGATGAACGAATCTACTACGAACTCGCCGAACAGCGTCGAATCATGCGTCCTTACGTGGACCGAAAAGTCCATGTTGACGCCCGGCTCTCGCGCAGCCAGCTGCGGTTTGTCATCACAGATGACGGCCCTGGATTCGACACAACAACAGTCCGGGATCCAACGGCGGATGTCAATCTCGACCGCATCGGAGGCCGCGGTCTGCTGCTGATCAACAGTTTCATGGATCACGTTGAATACAATGATCGCGGCAATCAGATTACGCTCGTGAAGTATGCGTCCGCATCGCGGGCAAAATCGACCAACTGGGGTGAGCAAGCGCCAGCTGAGGAATTGGCTGAAGCCGTTGCCTGCACATGATTAAGAAAGCAGCCGGATACCGATACCCGCAAAACCACCCTGCGATCGACACCTGAGAGGAATGTGAATCATGCAAACAGAACTTGCTCCCACTGCGAAACTTCGTGTAGTGGTGGCGGACGACATCAACCGCGTGGTCGGGAATCAATCAAATTCACGCCCCGATAAAGACGGCGTAGGCCATTCCAATCTGATTCCTGCCTGTGATCTCGCCGCAGCATTAAAAAAACTGAATGGTGATGCAGAGTTCCTCCAGCAACTGATTCAGGTCTTTCTCGACACAGTGCCCAAACAGATCGGTGCCCTGAGCAACGCGATGAAAAATCGGAACGGGGCGATGATTAGTGACGCAGCCCACTCGATCAAAGGCACCGTCCGGTATTTCTTTGCCGCCCCGGCATATCTGGCCGCACAGCATCTCGAAGTCATCAGCCGACCTGGTCATTCAGCGGAAGTTGAGCAGGCACACGAGCAACTGATCAACGAAATCCAGCGCCTGCAAACGTATATTCAAAACGCATGTCTGTCTGAGCAGGAAACCGCCGCGACTGCGGAAGCAGCAGGATTACCAGGGATATCGCGTCGCCCAGGGAATCCGACCTGAGAGAGGTCGGACTACGTAGGCAGATCTGTCCTCAGATCTGCTTCCTTTGGCGTGGTTCAGTCGCACCGGTCCGATCGACCCAATGACTCGTCGATGGTAAATCCTTTCCTGCCGCTCACTTATTCATCGAGCGATCCTAAATATCCACACGCCCGTGCCAGGTCGTTGAATCAGGCTCAGTCAGCAGCCTGAATGCACCCGCGAATTCTTGATACATCGCCGAACACTTCCAATTCCTCCGATGTTTCGCTTCACTATGGCAGCCGCAATGCTGCCCGTCGGCACTTGAGAAAGGTGCCACGTCGATGCGAACTCTGGACGAGGAATTATCAGATGAAAACGATTCTCATTCTGCTGGCAGGTCTTTTGAGTACATTGCCCTGCAGAATTGCCATGGAAGGTCCGCAGCCGCATACGATTCTCGTCGCTCCCGGTGGCAAAGTTGTCTTTCGCCACAACGGCGAAATTGGCGAAGAAGAATTGCTCGACAAGGTGCTCGAAGTGATGAGCAACGCCTATCAGCCAACACCGTGATCGACACGTCCTTGTTCCGAGGCTCCAGCCCAATGCCACTCGATTTGCGATTAATGTAGCCGTCACTCTCCGAGTGACGAATGCCAAAGGCCGCGTTCTATGGCCTGCCTCACTCGGAGAGTGAGGTCTACTTTGTACATTGGGCTCCTGTCTCCATGTCCGTATCTGCTGGACAGTGGAGCACCAATTCCACACACTGCAACTGTTGTTATTGTGCGTTTCAAATTGCCGGAAGGAATATTCGATGCGAACCTGTTCAGTATCTGTCACTGCAATCGTTGTCTTAATGTGTGTCGCGCAATCTGAAGCCACGGACTACAAGCTTTACTACCTCGGAGGCCAGTCCAACATGGATGGATTTGGCTACGTCAAAGATCTGCAGGGCCAGGATGCCGAACCCGTCAAAGGCGTGATGATCTTCCACGGCAACCAGGGACTCGATGGAAAGCCTGTTGATGGCCGAGGAATCTGGACGGAACTCAAACCAGGCAACGGAGCCGGGTTCACGTCGGATGGCAAAGAGAACAAATTATCCGATCGTTTTGGCGTTGAATTGTCGTTCGCTCGCAAGCTTCAGGAACTTGATCCCGATTCGCAGATTGCCCTCATCAAGTATTCTCGCGGCGGCACGTCAATCTCTGCTGCTGCCGATGCGGCGAAAACGTTTGGTTGCTGGGAACCCGATTTTCATCTGAACCAGTTTGATGGGAATGTCAACCAATACGATCATTTCCTGGCCACAGTCCGCAACGCTTTTGCCGCCAGAGATATTGATGGCGACGGAGAAGCCGATACGCTCAATCCTGCTGGCATCATCTGGATGCAGGGAGAAAGCGATGCAGGCAACGAGGATATCGCTCGCCGATATGAAGCGAATCTCAAACGCCTGATGGGCCTGATCCGCGCGGCTCTTCGCGAAGACGACATCCCCGTCGTGATCGGGCGGATTTCAGACTCCGGCAAGGATGACTACGAACAGGCAAACGCAAACGGCAAAGTCTGGGATTTCGGCGATGTCGTGCGACAGGCTCAAGCGGACTTTGTGGGCAAAGACGAAAACGCGGCCATTGTGATCAGCACCGACGAATACGGTTATTCAGACCCGTGGCATTACGATTCCATCGGCTATCTTGATCTCGGCCAGAAGTTCGCGGAAGCAGTTCATACGATGAATTCGACTCGGAGATTTCGAAACATCACGTTTTGAGCGTGCGTGCCTACGTTATTTGTTGTTCATGTGAGGAATTCGGCTCTGAGATTTCGAAACTAGCGCACTTGTTCCGAGGCTCCAGCCTCGGAACACACTGACCGGAGGCTCCTGCCTCCTAATCCGCGTGAGGAGGCAGGGCTCCTGGAGCGAGATTAATCTTCACGCGGTCAGAAATGAAGCTGTGGATTTTCTTGCGATTGTCCCCTCGCCCCCGCAATTGATTTTCCAACTTGACACGTTTTCCACGGGGGGAGAGGGCTAGGGTGAGGGGGAAAGAATCCACTGTTTTCTGGTTCATCATATTAACTCCAGGTCAGCCCCCTCATCCGGCCTGTCGGCCACCTTCTTCCCCTTGCCAGGGGGAGAAGGGACATGGAAAACATTACCTTTGAAAGTGCCTCAGTCTGGACCGCGTGAAGTTTACACACAACCGGACGCTGGCGCGTTCCGGCTGATTAGACAAAAATAAACCGTCCAATGCGAAGTGATCATAGTTGGATGCAACACAAGATTGAATTTCCCATGACCAGATACGTGCTGTCGATCCTTCTCGCCTGCGCCATTTGTCCACGCTTGATCAGGGGTGATGATGCCGTCCTGCGATGGAACAACGGCGACGCGCTGTCCGGTACATTCGTCAAAGCTGACGACAGGACACTGACCTGGCGATCGCTGATGTTTACCGATCCATTGCAGATCGAAATGTCACATCTGGCGACAGTTCAGTTTCCTGAAAACGAAACCACTGACTCAGGAACCGCCGACGACACATTTCGCATTCAGGTACGAAATGGAGATTTTCTGGAAGGGCGACTGAAGTCGATCACGGAATCGACGATGTCGTTTGAAAGCGACCGATTTGGAGCTTTCGAAATCCCTCGAAATCAAATTTACGGATTGCATCGCTCAGCGAATTCCGGCCTGATCTATTCCGGCCCGCGCGGTCTTGAGGGCTGGCAGTCGGCGTTTCGCAGAACGCCCCAGAACAACAATGACGGTGGCATGGGAGGTAGATTTTTTGCTGTTCCGGCCGTTCAAGCGGAGGAGAATACAGAACCCGAAAAAGCCGATTCCGCCGTCTGGACCGAGGAGCCCGATGGTTCGCTGGCCACCAAGAAAGCGGACGCGGCCATCTTTTTGCCGCTGCCTTTTCCGGATCGGTTTGAAATCGAATTTGAACTGAGTTCCACAAAGGTCTGCAGCTTCCTGATGGCGATCGGCCGCGATCCGAAGCAAAGCCGTCGCATCGAAACATGGATCGACGTGCTGGTAGCGGCCAATGGTACTGATTTTGTGACATTGCAGACGATTGGCGAGAAGGATTTGTCGGTTCATCTGCATGTGTTCATTGATCGACCGACGAAAACCATGCACGTCTATGCGGCAACGGGAACAAAACTGGGGGAGATTACGACATCAGGACTGCGCGGAGGACCGGAAGGATTGCTCTTCCGCAATGGCGAATTTGACATGTCTCTTCGTCGGCTGCGTGTCAGCCACTGGGACGGCAAGCCGCCCAGAATTGTCTCTGGCGACAACTCTCGCATTGAATTGAGTGACGGGACAATGCACTTTGGTCAGGTCACGGCATTTGATGCAGCCACTGGCATTGTGACGCTGACAGTGGACTCTGAAACAATCGAAACCCCGATTGCAAAATTGGGGTCTCTGATTCTTTCGAGTGAAACATCTTCTAAATCCTCTGAGTCCGTCAGCGAGCGTGGGGCCGCATGGTTTCGCTGGAGTGACGGAAGTTACGTTTCCGGTTCACTGGTTTCTGTGAACGACGGGATTGCGGAACTGAAAACTGACTATGCTCTTGAAACGCTGAAGTGCAGCACCAAAGGCCTGGTTCAACTGGGACTGTCTCGGTCCGGTGCCTCGATTCCGACTGCGGGCGATGACGCGAACGAGGGCGAAAAGTCCGATCGGCTCTTCCATGAAAAGGGGACGCTGCAGGGCAGTCTTGTCGTCGATGGCGCGGCGGACGCTCCCATCCAGTGGAAGCCTCTTGGCGGCGTGAACGCATCAACGCTGCAGGGCGTGGGCAATGCCAGATTCGTTCGTGCTTCCGGCATCCGGCACTTTTCAGAAGATCCTGAATTGCTCGCCGCATTCCCGGATGTCGTCTACCTGAAAAACAACGATGTCCTTCCGTGCCGTGTGGAATCCTGTTCGCCGGACGAAATTCGGCTCACATCGCCGCTCACGGAAGCGCGATCGTTTACGCGCGAACACGTCCGAGCGGTTGAACTCTCGGCCGCCGGTCGGATTCATCAAAGTGGATTTGGTGCTGAAGGCTGGAAGGGACTCAACAGCAAACAGAAGACCGACCCCGGCAAGCTGGAATTTCGCGGAAACGTCGAGTATTCCCATCCGGAGATCCTCACCGGAGACACGGTTCGTTTCCGACTGGAATGGCCAACGCAGTCCTGGGCATCACTGACTGTCTCCATGTTTGGCACCGGACGCAGAAGTGATCCGGACAGCACGCACGTCTGCCTGAGTCTGCAGCCAAATCAGATTCAGGCTCTGGACCGTCCGATGAATCAGAACCAAATGGCCATGGGAGGCCGCATGGGAGGCAACAATCAGGAGGGCATCGTCCAGGTGAAAGACTGTAAGGCCGACATTCAACTGGTCGCCTGCGATGGCGGGATCACGGTTTCTGTGGATGGAAAGCCGGTGAAGATTGTGAAAATGAATCCGTCGTCCTCCGGGCGGCGGGGAATCTCGTTCAATGCCAACGTCACCATGGTAGGGCAGGTCATCGTAAACGGCAGGCCGCGACAGCGCAGTGGAGATACAATCACCCTCACCGATTTTGAAGTTGATAACCTGTCCGGTGCGTCGATTCGGCAATTCATCGAAGAAGAATCTCGACAGGCCGCATTGACAATTCCTCGCTTCCGCCGGGACAACCCGCCGACTCATGTGCTGATCGCGCCCAATGGCGATCTGCTTCGTGGACACATGCAAAGCATTGATGACAGCCATGTGGTTTTTGAATCGCGACTGGAAACTTTGCGACTCGATCGCAGTCGCGTGGGTGCGGTCGTGTGGCTGGATGCTCCCGCGAAGACTGACGAGAAGAAATCAGACACTCCGGACGCGGTGAGCTCGCCGGATGTGCCGGATACGCTTTCCGCAGACAACGCGGAAGGGTTTGTTACGGACGCACCGGAAGTCATTGAAGCAATGCTTCAGGCTCAACTTGCTGATGGATTCTGCATCACGATGAAACCATTGAAGCTGGTGGACGGTCGAATCGAAGGAACGTCTGCATTGCTCGGAAAGTGTTCGTTCCCCGCTCGCTCCGTGCGGGAACTGTTCACGGGTGATCCTAAAGCCAGCCAGCGACTTGCGGCCTATGATACCTGGGTCACCAAGATGGCGCGGGAACCAGACTGGGATATTCCGCAAAGTGACGGAGGCAATTCTGCGGCGTCGGAGTTGATCGGAAAGATAGCTCCGAACTTCGAATTGCCGATGCTCGACGGAACAACCTTCAAACTGAGCGATCATCAGGACAAGATCGTCGTTCTGGATTTCTGGGCGACGTGGTGCGGACCGTGCGTGATGGCGCTGCCGGACTACATTGCGGCGACTTCAACGTTTGATGAATCGAAAGTCATCTTTGTGGCCGTGAATCTGCAGGAAACGTCGGATCAAATTCGTACCTTCCTCACGGAGAAACAGCTGTCACCGCGCGTGGCTCTGGACCGTGGCGCAGAGGTCTCTCCAAAGTTTCAGGTTTCCGGAATCCCACACACGGTGATCATCGGACCGGGCAACGTCGTGGAAGAGGTGCATGTCGCCTATCAACCCGGCAGCGGCGAAACCATGCAGATCACCATTCAGCAAATGCTCGACGGAACGTGGAAACGCCCGACGACTGAGACTGAATGAAACGTGATAAGATTCAGTCTCGCAGGAACGTCGCAGGAACGTCGCAAGTACTGTACACCCGTCGCTCCGCCGACGGGACTTCCGTTCTCCCGCTGGCGGCAGCTAAGTTTTCCCGCCGACGGAGCGGCGGGTGTACAGTAGGCATTGCCCCATTGAGACAACCTTCAATACTTCACGCGGTCAGAAATGATGGTGTGGATTTTCTTGCGATTGTCCCCTCTCCCCCCGCGATTGATTTTCCAGCTTGACAAGTTTTCCACGGGGGGAGAGGGCTTGGGTGAGGGGGGAGAATCCACTGTTTTCTGGTTCATCATATTCACTCCAGGTCAGCCCCCTCATCCGGCCTGTCGGCCACCTTCTCCCCCTTGCCAGGGGGA
>Ga0138256_10005122_pt1 | contig 13877 bp, 10 predicted proteins | sample KNB2016incub_MG_FD_105486 | JGI IMG/M metagenome (GOLD analysis project Ga0138256, IMG submission 105486) | Active sludge microbial communities from wastewater in Klosterneuburg, Austria - KNB2014incub_MG | ecosystem: Engineered > WWTP > Activated sludge > Unclassified | place: Austria...
AATATCTTGAAGAATCGGAAAAGCTTTCTGTGTAAATCCTTGATAATGCACAAAAAAGGCGATAATGCCAACATTTCCGCGAATGTTTGGCTGCATATTATTTTTTAGATTAAGCCACCCGCCAGCAGGTAGTCCTTTGTATTTTCCATGGTTAGGGTATTCGTGAATGAATGTTGTACTTTTTATATCTGTTTTCTTAGGGGTTATGGTTGGAGATACAACAATTTCTTGAACTTGCTGAATGGGACGACTTATTTTCCACATTACTAAACCCAAAAGTATGGTAAAAAAAACGCCGCCAATGAAAGAGAATAAGACTTTCTTTGAAATTACTATTGAGTCGTGAGCTGTATCTATTGGTGCTTCTTCCATGTTCTTAGTATCTCACTCATATCTGATTGCTTCAATAGGTGAAAGGTTTGCGGCTTTTCTAGCAGGAAATACACCAAACACAACACCTACAAGTGAAGAAACGCCAAATGCTATTGCAACAGATGTGGGTGTAATTTGCGCAGGGAAGTATTTATAAATAAGAAGGGTGACTGCGTAAGAAAATAACACACCGCTGAGTCCACCGAGGAGTGATAATAAGACGGACTCAGTTAAAAACTGCAGTAAAATATCTTTTTTAGTAGCTCCAATTGCGCGGCGAATACCTATTTCTTTTGTGCGCTCCACAACTGAAACATACATTATATTCATAATGCCAATACCACCCACAATAAGCGAAATTGCACCGATCATTACTAAAAGATTATTTAAGACACCAAATATTGAAGTGACTGCGTTAAGAATTTCTTTTTGTTCGACTACTGAAAAGTCATCTTCCTCATAGCGCTTAAGAAATGATTCTTCAACAAGTCTCTTTGCTTCCGGGATGTCTTCTTCTTTGTCAACTTTTATATAAAAGTATAAAAATTGCTTGCCTGGGTTGAATGAGATCCCTGCAGTGTAGGGAAGATATATGTATGAGTCAAAATCTGGGCCGCCTAAACCTCCGCCTCCTTTAGACTCCAGCACACCAATGACTCGATAGCTTTGTGTGTCGATTTTTATATTCTTACCAATGGCATCTTGTGGGCTTTTGTAAAGTTTGTCGGATATTTTTTGTCCTATGACGACTACCTTACTTCTTTTATCTACATCTGCAGCACTAAAGACTTTTCCGGCTGCAGGATTAAGATTTCTAAGTTTAAATATATTTGCCGTGGTTGCAAAGATGTCGCCAACTTTATTTTCAGATCCATATGAGGCGCTAATCGTGCGTGTAAATACTGGTGCGACATCGCCTAGAGCTTTAATTCTGCGGAGCGAGCGCACATCTTTTTCATCAAAAAACTGCCCCAATCCAGTTGCTTCACTATTTCTGAAATTCCCATCGTCACCAAAAACTTTTCCAGGGAAAATTATGATAAGGTTTGTTCCTAAACTTTCAAATTGACCTTTAATGTACGTTTTTAGTCCTACACCCAAAGCAGAAAGCAAGACTACGGAAGCAACACCGATGAGAATTCCCAGTGAAGTAAGTGAAGTTCGCACTTTATTTCTCTTAAAGTCTTGCAGCGCTGATTTTACAATAAATATAAATAGTTTCATTTCTTTTTCAAGGTAGTGGGCTTATCTTTTCCCGAAACAACAAACCCGTCTTTGATAACTATTTGCCGTTTTGTTCGCGATGCAACTTCTGCTTCATGCGTAACGATAATAACCGTTTTTTTGTCTTTGCTATGAAGCTCGTCGATAAGATCTAAAATAATTTCACCATTCTTTGAATCAAGATTTCCTGTAGGTTCATCGGCAAGTATAAGTTGTGGATCTAAAAGCAGTGCTCGTGCAATTGAAACTCTCTGTTGCTCACCACCAGATATTTTGTTCGGATAAGAAAGCGCTCTATGATCAATGCCAAATCTTTTCATAAGGTCCCACGCCTTTTCTTTTACATCATATGGCAGGGGACCGCTGTAATAAATCGAAGGTAACATAATATTTTCAAGAATTGTCAGCTTATTTATGAGGTTAAATTGTTGAAAAACAAATCCGATAAATGAGTTGCGCAATTTAGAGATATCATCATCGGTGAGCTGACTAGTGTCTCTGTCGTTAATTATATATTTGCCCGTGCTTGGTGTATCAAGCATGCCTAATATATACATCAGCGTTGATTTTCCCGATCCCGAAGGTCCAAGTATAGAAACATATTCATCTGTACCAATTTCCAAGGAAAGCTCCTTAAGAATTTCGATTGTATCGGTTCCTACCAGGAAGTTTTTTGTGACATTCTCAAGTTTAATCATAGACAACATCCCCTTCATTAAGTCCTTTTACAATTTCTGTTGATGTCTCGGTTTCCATACCTTTCGTTATGTATATTTTTTCTTTTTTCTCATTGCGCATCATGAGTACATAATCACCCTCGTCATCATTCTTTACAAATTCTGAAGGAAGATATAGAGCAGAGTCTTTCTCTTTAAGAATAAACTCAACGTCGCCTGTCATGCCAAGACGATAACGAAGACTCTGATTGCTACTATTGTTAAACTGAAGTTCTACGCCATAGACAGTTCCTGATTCATTAGATTCTGGGCTAAAACTAATATGTGTAATAGCTCCAGAAATTAATTCATCGCTATACGCATCAAGTGCCAGCTCTCCGACCATACCTTCTTGAATCTGAGTAACTTCGGTTTGATCGGCTGTTACTTCGAAGTAAAGTGAGTCAGGATTCACAACCTCCACAATCGAATCTATTGCAGTAACATTCATTCCAGGTCGGAAGTTTCCCGTGTTGACAACGAGTCCTTGAATCGGTGAGAAAAGATTTGCGAATTCTACTGATATAGATTGTATTTCAACATCTAATACAGAATTATCGAGTGCATATTGTGATTGTTCAAGTGCGCGGCGCATAACGGCTGTGGTCGCTTGATCTTTTCCTTCAATATCGGTATCAAAATCTAGTCGGACTGTTTTGTAGTCGTTGAGTTCTTTTGAAAGTCGTTTTTTAAGATCTCTTTGATCTAAAAATGCGATTAGCTGGCCTTTATTTACCACATCGCCTTCTTGTACTTTGATGCCGGCTAATCGTCCTCCCGTTTGAAAATGAAGAATTGTATTTTCTTTTGCTTTTATTTCTCCGGAAAGAATCATTGACTCTTTAAGTTCTCCACGCTGAACAGTACTTGTTTTTTCAAGTTTTGCAGCGTCTGTCTTCTTTTTATTCTGATAGTAGAAGTTTCCGGCGATAACCAAGACAATTAAGCCGAGGATAATAAATTTTCGTTTTATGACAAAAGAAACAATACTTTTCATCTCCTAATATTAGCACAACTGTTGGTATAATTGATGAATCTTGGCGCGTTGGTGAAGAGGAAACACGGCTGTCTGCAAAACAGCTATGCGCCGGTTCGATTCCGGCACGCGCCTCATTCTATAAAAACGGGCCCCAGTTTGCATTGGGCATGACATTTTCTCCCATGAGGTTCCAGGCATACATGTAAATCGCTGGAATTAAAAGCAAAAGAAGCAACTGGAACTTTCTTGAAGTAAAGAATTTTTCAAAAGTTATGAGGGCGAAAGGAAGGATAGGAAGCGAATAGCGAGAAATATCTTTGTGAACAATAGATACGACTGCGATATAGAAGACTGCGACAAAACAAGCTGCGACTGCATAAAATCTGTCTTGGTCAGAGGTAAATCCTTCAATACCAAAGGTCAATCTAAAGCGTTCTTTAACGCGATGAATAAACATCGCTACTATATTTTTCGATCTATAAATATGAAGTCCAAGTCGTCGCAAAAGCTCTAGAAGCGTATATCCGTACAAGAAGTAAATGTAGAGAATATCTTCAAGCCACGCAGTTCCCACCCAAGATGCTGAAGAGTTGAATACTTGGTATGGTGGAATTGTTAGATGTAGGTTGTCGCCAGAATTAAAGTACGCAAAGAAGTCGCCATATTGAAAGTGATAAAGTGTAAATACGCCTAGTAACCCACCTGGAATGAGAAGAAGGAAAAACGCAGAGAGAGGAATTTTCTTATTTCGCACATATTCCACACAAAAAAAGGCAATGTAGGCAAACCATAATAGAATTCCGGGCGTTTTTGTTATGACGGCGAGAGCTCCCAATAATCCCGCAAATAAGTAGTTTCTCGCCACAAAAAAGTAGACAGAAAGCAGTAATGCTAAAAGAAAGAGCGGTTCTGGAGAACCGATTGATCGCACCACAAAAAATCGTGGTGTAAGAAACATAAAAACAAGCGTTAATATAAAAGGCTTTGTAGTAAGTCGAAGTTTTTTATTAATATAGTAAAATGCACAAAAAAGAGCGATTGAGGTCAAAAGAGTTGAGAGTACAGTTGACTTTGGATAGCCCACAAAAGGTGCTAGGAAGCGTAGTGTAAGAGGGTATCCTGGTAAATGTGCAGCAAAATACTTATCAGTAAGCCCTAAGATATTTTGCTGGATTAAAGGATCGTTAACGTTATATAGCGTTTTCGCTGGAATAATATACAATGGGCCGTCCCAATGACGAATAACTGTATCAAAGTTATTAGTAGCTATAAAAGGCGACCATAAGATAATCGTCGTAAGAATCGTTAAAAGTGAAATGATAATATAGGGACGTAGTTTTGTAGGGTATAATATTTTCATGAATTGGTTTAGTCAGAAAAAAGTATATCAGATTTTACTCATCGTGTTTCTCCTAGGTACGCTTTTACGACTTTATCGACTTGATGACTTTGCTATCTTCTTGGGCGACCAGGGAAGGGATGCAATAATAATGAGCAGAATAGTTAGCTTTGAGCATTTTCCTGCTGTTGGTCCATCTTCTTCTGTAGGACAAGTGTATCTGGGTCCATTCTACTACTACTTCATGGCTCCTTGGTTGCCTCTATTTAATATGCATCCACTTGGTCCTGTGGTTGGTGTTGCCTTATTATCTTCGCTCTTCATTATTCTTGCGTATTTTATGATCGAAGACTTGTTTGATGAGAAGATTGCCCTTATTACCAGCACTCTTATTGCTTTTTCGGCGACGCTTGTTGATCTCTCTCGATTTTCATGGAATCCAAATATTCTACCTATGATCAGCTTTATTGCAATTTACTTTTTTATTAAATCGCTCGCAACTAAAGATCGTAAGTTTTTTATTCTCACAGGTATTTTTACCGGCTTTGCATTCCAATTACACTATGTAACATTTTCACTTTTATTCGCTTTTTTTGTCATAACAGGTTTTTATGCATTTAAAAATAAAAAGGGACTAAGGGATTTACTGAAGAATACTTTTGTTGCACTCTGCGCATTTATAGTCGTCAATGCGCCGCTTATTTTCTTTGATCTGCGTCATCAATTTCTAAATTCAAAGAACTTTATTACATTGTTCAATAATCCTGGTAGCGCGGCATCAGCATCAATAAATTCTGTCATCGAAGGATTTGCGTCATTAACTACGTTCTCTTTGTCATATAGTTTAATTGCACCAGTAAGTCTATTGCTACTTTTTGCCTTTTTTTATTCGTATAAAACCTGGAAGGATACTTCGTATAGATTGGTCTTGAGCATTTTTATTTTATTGCTTATTGTGACGTCCTTTATGACAGCAAATAAATTCCCTCATTACTTCGGTATTTTATACCCGCTATTTTATCTTATCCTTGCAGTAGGCATTGTGCGAATTTTAGAAAAAACCAACATAAAGCTTTCAGCAACTTTAATAGTTTTGTGTCTTGGGCTTTTCCTATATCTGCAAGCAGCTAAGTACCCTTTCTTACATAGAGAGCCAAATCGTCAAATCGCACATGCGCAGAGAACTGCAAAACAGATATATCCCCTCATACATAAAGAAAAATTTCGACTTACTGCTATCCCTGATTCATTCGGATATAGTGCGTATGGGTATTTCCTAGAAATTGAAGGAAAAAAACCGGTTGATAATTTAACTTTAGAGCCAGCAGATGAGATGATCGTGATGTGTGAACGAGAATGTAATCCTATTGGAAATCCTCAATGGGATGTTGCTTTCTTTGGCGCAAAAAGTATAGAGTCATCATTTACATCTGATCATGTCTTTGTATATAAACTTATAAAGTAGTATGAAAGTAACGCTCATAATTCCTTGTTACAACGAAGAAGTAAATCTTCAAAAAGGTGTTTTAGATCGTGTCGGTAACTATGTAAAAGATCATCCATATATTAAAGAAGTTATCATTGTTGATGATGGATCTGACGACGGAACGAAAGAAATTATTAAAGATAAATATGTGTCTCTCTTTCCAAAATTTAAGCTGATCGAAAATCCACACCAGGGAAAAGCGCTGACAGTTATGAAAGGAATTGTAGAATCTGCGCACCCTTATGTTATGTTCTGTGATATGGATTTGGCTACGCCGCTTGAAGAGTCATTAAAAATATTCAAGGGACTGGAAGAAGGATATGATGTCGTTATTGGCTCGCGTGCAGAAAAAAGACAGGGGGCACCTTTTACACGTAGACTCCAGTCTTCAGGATTTACATTTATTAGAAATTTGATAATCGGCTTGCATGGTATTCAAGATACGCAGTGCGGCTTTAAGGGCTTTAAGAGAGAAGCTGCAATGAATGTTATCTCAAAACAAAAAGTCTTTGTTAAAAATCATAAAGTCAGTGGTTCTTCTGTATCAGCAGCGTTTGATTTAGAATTTCTTTTTCTTGCAAGGAAACTGGGGTATACTATCTTAGAGGTTCCCGTTGTATGGCGACATGCAGAATCAAAGAACGTAAGTCTTATAAAAGATTCGTTCGAAACGTTAAAAGATGTATTCGCAATTAGATTGAACGATTTGCAAGGAAAATATACATGAAAATACGATATTTCATATTTGGTTTCATAGCACTAGGACTTCTTTTTCGAGCATTTCAGTTTCAGAATGCGCTGTTCAGCGATTGGGATGAGGGAATTTATGCAGAGGTTGCCTCTGATATGACCGAGCGAAATTCATACATTCTCCCCGAATTTAATGGAGAGGCATGGCTTGATAAACCTCCAATAACAAGTATTCTGACTGCCATTTCTTTTAATGCTTTCCCAAATCACAAAGAATTAGCCTCTAGAACAGTAATGGCACTTGTAGCAATTGGTTTGTTGGGGGTTGTGTACTTACTTTCGCGTCGAATGGTAAGTTTTTTCTTTTCATCAGAGGTTAGTTCTTTACCTGAATGGCAAAAAGAGCTAATCTTTTTTACGCCAGTTTTCGTAACTGCTTTAACTCCTGTATTCTTGGATAGGGCAATACGATTAAATACTGACAGCATTCTTGCCTTCAGCTGGCTTACGTATTTTCTTGCAGCTCAATCATTTAAGGGAAAACTAGCATCAGTCATATTAGGAACATGGACAAAATCTGCAGCTGGATTTTATCCAATGATATTCGATATTTTCTCCTTTGCGTATGCGAAAGAAAAGGCAAGGCAAATTAAGTGGTATGTAGGTATTATTCTAGCAGGGCTTAGTTGGTTAATTCTTAATTACGTTGTATATGGTAACGATTTTATTAAAGGACATATATTAGATCAATTATTTAAAAGAGTTACCGTTCCCATAGAGTTACATTTTGGTGGTCGCCTATTTTACCCAGAATTCTTACTTAAAGAACTATCGTTTACATTAGCTCTAATAGTCATAACTTACTTTGTCATAGGCTTTGATGTTTTAAAAAGAATAAGGCTGCAACAGGGAAGCAATTTCTTTAAAAAAACTATTCAGTTCTTTCAAACATTAGATTGGACCAACTATTTACTTCTGCTCTCACCACTTCCATTTTTTGCTTTGCTTACATTTGCTAAGAGTAAGCTGTGGTGGTATATGATATTGCTCATTCCCTTTTTTGCGCTGACTGTCTCATATGGACTTATGAGAGTTAAACAAAAAACGGTACGCATGATACTCGTAGGAAGCATCTGTCTATTCTTTTTATATAGATTCCTTCCAGAAACTTATTTGTTAAAAAAAGTTGAAGATACCCCGGAAAAACTTCGCGTTGCACAATGTGTTGCAAAACTAGATGTTGAGAATGTGATTATCATGGTAAATGAGCAAGAGAGAAAGAATAGAAATGTTGTAGAGGCGGCCCAGTTACAAACATGGTCCTCATTTTCGTATGGAGGTTCACCATCGTTTGTATATTATTCTGATAAGCCGGTAGTTCATGCATATCGCGTTGATGAACTATTTAGTCGACTACTGGAAAAAGAAAAGTATAGCGACGTCATTGTAATCTCAAAAGACGACATGGCCAAAGAAGAATTTAAGGAAGTCAGAGACTTATTGCAAGGATACCAACGAGAAACACGATGCTATTTTGGAGAATGGGAAGTGTATCATTTAAATAAGTAACATATGTTTAACATATTTGATCTTGTAAAAAAATTCTTTAAGCAATTCACACGCAACCAGTGGATAGTTTTATGTGCTGTCTTTGGACTTTTTTTTCTTACGCGTCTTACTAAGCTTGATGGATTTCCTATATTCTCTGACGAAGGAATTTACATACGATGGGCAAAAGTTGCATGGCACGACGCCACATGGCGATTTATTTCTTTAACTGATGGTCGCCAACCTCTACAAACCTGGGCAACGATCCCATTTTTGAAGATTTTTGAATCCAATGCACTGCTTGGCGGAAGGCTCTTTGCAGTGACTGCAGGGTTCATTTCGCTAACAGGAGTTGTAACAATTGGAAGATACCTATTTGGGGCGCCTACGGCGCTTATCGCTGGATTTCTCTATGTAATTACACCTTATTTTCTTTTTTATGATCGCATTGCGCTCGTCGACTCCGCAGTAAACGCTTCAACACTTTGGATTTTCTTTCTTTCGATTGTATTGGCGCGAACGAGACGGCTCGATGTTGCCCTCATCTTAGGAATGGTAAGTGGACTTGCTCTTTTGGCGAAATCTTCAATTCGCCTATACGTAGGCCTCGGTGCACTCGCTGTTATCTTTATTCTCTTTCCAAATCCAATTAATACGGTCTCGGCTTATTTGCAAAGTCTGAAGAAATTATTTTCTAGATCGGATGATAATTTTCGTAAATTTCAAGAAGCATGCAGTTTCTACTTTCTATATATTATAGTCGTCGTATTGGCTGTTGTTACCTATAACGTGCAAAGATTATCCCCATTCCTCCACTATGTTGAAGAAAAAAATAAAACGTTTATTTTGACTAAACAAGAGTTATTGTCGGATCCGTTTAATTACTTCAGCAATAACATCGTAAAGCTACCATATTATATTTTTGCTGAAACTGGCTACATCGTTGCGGCTCTTGGTATAGTCGGTTTGATCTTTATGTATAGAAGACATAAGACTGAAGCTCTATATTTCACTATTTGGTTAGGAACTGCGATGTTATCTATTTCTCTTGTAGCTCGTGTATTGTTCCCAAGATATGTACTATCGCTTGGTGGCCTTTTAATCATCCCTGCAGCTTACGTGATTGCTCATATGCGGACTAAGACGCACCGATACGTCACCATTGCTTTAGTTTTGCTTTCTGTTGCATATTTTAACTATACAATTATGTTTGACTACGCAAAGATTCCGTTTCCACAAGTTGATAGAGGGCAGTATCTTGAAGGTTGGCCAGCTGGGTGGGGCGCTAAGGAGATAATGATATATTCTAGAGAAGTATCAATGACCACTCCTGTGGTTATAATTGCCGAAGGAAACTTTGGCATGAGCCACGATGTGCTTGATACGTTTATGCAGCCAGGCGACAATATCAGTATTTTGCCATATTGGCCGCTAAATCTAGAGCAGCTACTTCAGCATCAAAAAGATATACCCGATAAGGAAGTCTTTGTCGTATTTGCTCATCGTAGAGAATTTCCTACTGATTGGCCACTAGAACTGATTCAGAAGTATGATAAACCAGGGGATGAATCAGAACTATACTTTTTTAGGCTTCTGCCCGCTACCCAGTGAGAGATAAAGAGCTGAAACTAGATAAAGCCATGCTATAAGTGATACAGCAGTCGCAACTTTTTGTATTGGGGTTTTTGTTAATTTAACTTCTACGATATGCCTACCCATTGGCACGTTTATCTGAATTAATTTAAAGTCATTGTTATCATGAATAACGGCTTCTTTTCCATCTATATAGCCGGTCCATCCTGGAAAATTATATGTATTAATTTGGAGCGTATAAGGAGTGTTCGAGTCGGACGAGAAGCGCTTATAATCGAACTGCTTGGCTAAAATATCAACTGTTGGCGCTCCATTAATTACTTTATGTGTTCGGTCAGCGATATCTTTCTCTTCAATATCGAGAGTAGTTGTATTGTAAGCAGTTTTCTTTGTTCTGACACCCTTCGGTACAAATTCAAATGACGTGCTGCTAATGCGCCACGCAATTTCTTTAAAGTTGGTTCGGGTAGCATCACTTGTTTCAATAAACTGTTGTGGCTTAAAGTATTTCTGTTGCACGACAAAAACCATAAAGAAGACGAAAGCCGCTATACCAAATCTTAATCGGTCAGTGTCTAATGCAGAAAGTCGTATTGTTTTTGTCAGCAGGTATATGAATGATGCGGAAAAGAACGATATAAACAATCCAACAAAAGCCATCAAGCGCCAAGGAAATTGCAGATATTGTAGGTACGATATGCTATCCCATATAAACTTGCTGTAAGGAAGCATAAGAAAAACGCTTGCTATAAGCATAAAAAGGAAATAACCAGAAACAAGGCGGATATTCTTTTCAATATGTTTACTTTTCTGAGTTCGATAAAACCATAGCCATAATAATGTGGTTAAGAAAACCATTCCGATATACGGTTTATTGATTTGAAAGGAGAGCCCATCACCAAGACCTTCTACAGAGCCACCAAAACCCCATGGTGAATACCAAAGTTGTTGGGGTTGCACAAAGTGTATCGCGTATTTAGCAAGCTCATTGAGAAGGATAGTATCAACTAATGTATAACTGCGTTCTACCATAGAAGGAAGCCAGAAAAATGCGCTTAATGCAAGCCCAAAAGCTCCAGAAATTAAACTCTTCGTAAGAAAAAGCTGTCGATTGCTCTTTTGTGTCAAAAAGTAAAGCAATCCTGCAAAGGACACAATAACAAACACACCGGGTATAGCAATGAATGGATGCGCAAGAACTAACAACGCCATGAATAAGCCAGTTATGAGAGCGTTTTTGAGTGATGGTGTGCGGTAAAGATTGTAGAGGGATAAAAGAATCCATGGTATAAATGAAAGTGCTAAATATTCAGCAAATGCCCCCCTAACATATAGGGTAATTGCTCTATAGCTAAAAAAAGTGAAAAGCATTGTGCCTACTAAGGCCGAAAGGGTTCCATAGATCTTTTTAAGAAAGGAAAATGACCCAATGGTGCCTATGAGTGTTGCGGTTAAAAGCATGAGCTTAATTGATGTAATATAGCCAATTGATAGGGATCTAAAAATTTCAGCGATATAATAAGTTAGCGGTGGATAGAAATTAAACAAGGGGTAACCGAATCCAAAGCCAAGTTGATCAACCCATCGTGGATATAGTGTTCCTTGATTAATGGCTTGATCAAGTAAATAGAGCCTTGCAACATGCTGGTCATCATGCATGGTGAAGTACGGATGAGAAAAGAGCGGAACTAGTGTCGCGACTGCTATAATGATTACAATGCTGAAAGCAAGGGCGGATTTGTATTTATCGATAAATTTTTCGAAAATAAACATAGCTGTGACCCCATTTTAATTATTACAGCGCCGAAAATCAATGGAGAAGCATAAAGATCTTGAGGTAGTTAAGTCGCGGAGTTTTGTGAGCGTAGCAAGCTTGCTTGCTCAGGGTTCTTATACTGCCGTTCTCGGTTTTGCGGCATTTTTTATACTAACGCTCAAATCAGGAGTCTATCTCTTGGGTATTTACAACACAGTGCTTGCTGCACTTGCCTCATTTAACTACTTTACCAACCTGGGGCTTGCAGCTGCGCTCATGCAAAAGAAGGAAATTGAGCAGATTGATCTTAATACAGCTTTTTATATTCAATTCTTTCTTACGCTTATTGCTGTTGTAATAGGCTATTTGGCTACACCATTAGTTTTTAGCTACTATAAAGACATTCCCGCGAACGCAGTACATCTTTATTGGGCGGTACTTTTTTCGTTTTTTATACTATCGCTTAAAACAATTCCCTCTGTTTTGTTAGAAAAAGAAATAAAAATATACAAAGTTGTTATAGTTCAAGCTCTTGAAGGTACGGTTTTCTATCTAGTTATTATTGCCATGGTATTTCTTAATTATGACATTGAGAGTCTGGTTGTTGCTGTATTAGCCAGAGCAATCCTCGGCACAGTTCTTATTTACTATTTCAGCCCGTGGCTTCCTACATTATCATTCTCCTGGGAATCAGGAAAGAAATTATTGAAGTACGGAGTGCCATTTCAAAGCAATTCATTTCTAGCTTTTTTTAAAGATGATTTATTAATCTTGTACTTAGGCGGTGCAATCGGATTAACAAACTTAGGCTATGTTACATTTGCGAAGAAGTACGCGGAGTTTTCTATACGATTAATAATGGATAATATTAATCGAGTTGCTTTTCCACTTTTTGCACGCTTCCAATCTGACAAAGTGTTGCTTAAAAAATCATTAGAAAAAGTCTTGTATTATGAAACAATTGGAATTTTTGCAGTTGTCATTGGAGCGATGCTTGTGTTTGATGTATTGCTGAAGGTTGTTCCAGGAAGCTATTATGATAAGTGGCACTACAGTTTACTATCATTCTATTTCTTTTCACTGTCAGCTTTATTTGTGAGTCTTTATAGTCCTCTTATTAATCTGTTTAATGCTGTTGGAAAGGTTAATAAAAGTCTTAAGTTTATGGTGTATTTCACCATTCTTACGTGGGTACTTATTCCTCCAATGATAACGCTTTTTGGCTATCCGGGTATTTCTTATGCATTTTTAATAATGTCATTATCGTTTTTCTTAGTACTACGAGAAGCAAAGCAAGTGGTTTCTTTTTCCATGCAAGCTATTCTTAAGGACGTTCTTATTGCTCTTTCAGTAATGACAGGGCTAATAATCGTTCTGCGCCTGATATTAGTAAACACTTTCCACCAAGATGCGTTGTTCCTGGTAAGTGCAATAGTTTTAGGAGGCGGCAGTTACGCAGGTATCTTATATAAGCTAAAAGGCAGAGCGCTCTATGCAGAAGTGCTTGATCTATTTAAAAATCGCAAAGGATAATGAAAGGCCTCGCAATAATTACTGTTAACTATCAAAACTATTCTGACACCGAGGATTTTGTGAATAGTTTTTCTAAGCAAACAAACAAAAATTATCACATCTATATAGTTGACGTGAGTACGTACTTAGAGGCCTTCCCAGAATACAAAAATGTAACGCGTATTCATGCTGAGAATAAAGGCTATGCATTCGGACTTAACACGGGTTTAACACTGGCCCAACAAGATGGTTACGATAAATTCGTGTTTATTAATAATGACACTCTGGTTACGAATGATTTTGTTGACCATGCGCTGACTGCAGTCAGCGCGCATCCGGGAAGCCTAATTGGTGGCAAAATATACTATGCAAAAGGCTACGAATATCATAAAGACCGATACGATAAGAACGAAGTAGGGAAAGTCCTTTGGTATGCCGGGGGTATTATGGATTGGGCAAATGCATATACAAAACATCGAGGTGTCGATGATGTTGATAGGGGTCAGTTCGATAAGTTTGAAGAAACGGAATTTGTGACGGGGTGTCTTATGTGTTTTGATAACAGTTTAATAGAGAAAGTTGGCCCTTTGGACGATAAATACTTCTTATACTACGAAGATGCAGATTGGTGTGCTCGTATATCAAAAGCTGGATATCATATG
>Ga0138256_10005123_pt1 | contig 13876 bp, 10 predicted proteins | sample KNB2016incub_MG_FD_105486 | JGI IMG/M metagenome (GOLD analysis project Ga0138256, IMG submission 105486) | Active sludge microbial communities from wastewater in Klosterneuburg, Austria - KNB2014incub_MG | ecosystem: Engineered > WWTP > Activated sludge > Unclassified | place: Austria...
ACGAACATTACTGTCCACAGGATTTTAAGTCCTGCGTGTCTACCAATTTCACCACCTGGGCTGGTACAATAGTTATATATCAATCTATATTGACATGTGCTCTTAACTATTATATTAAGAGCGGGAGACGAGACTCGAACTCGCGACCCCGACCTTGGCAAGGTCGTGCTCTACCAACTGAGCTACTCCCGCAATTTATTACCGTTACCAGGCCTTTGATTGTTTTATTTCAGTCTAATAAAAGAGTCCGAAACTGAACCATATCAAGGGTTTCTCCGTTTGTAACAGGCTAATACTTCTATTAGACTTTTGAATTGGAGTGCAAATATACGAGAGAGTCAAATATTTGAGGCATATATTTAGGAAAAAATATTATTTAGTTGAAATTTTTATATTCGATTATTTATTAATATGTATTATATTTGTAGCTAAGTTTTTATGAGTAAATTGGGAAAAATCTTAGTAGCTATGAGTGGAGGTATCGACAGTACGGTAGCTGCCATCATGCTGCATGAGCAGGGATATGAGGTGATTGGGATCACTATGAAAACCTGGGATTACGCCTCTTCGGGTGGTTCTAAAAAGGAAACAGGCTGCTGTTCTTTAGATTCCCTTCAGGATGCTCGAAGAGTATCTGTAGATATGGGTTTTCATCATTTTATTTTAGATATTCGGGATGAATTCGGCGATGCTGTGATTGACAATTTCGTTGATGAATATATCGCCGGAAGGACGCCTAATCCATGCGTGATGTGCAACACACACATCAAGTGGAATGCCTTATTGAAGCGGGCTGATGGACTGGATTGTGAATTCATAGCCACAGGACATTATGTGCGCAAAAATAAACTTGAAGACCGGTATTATGTATCCAAAGCTAAGGATTTGGTCAAGGATCAATCCTATGTATTATGGGGACTAACACAGGAAGCTCTTGGAAGAAGTGTGTTTCCGCTAGCTGAATATCTTAAGCCGGAAGTGAGACAGTTTGCTGCTGATCGTCAATACGATAATTTGGCAAAAAAGGCCGAGAGTTACGAGATTTGTTTTGTACCTGACAATGATTATAGAGGTTTTTTAAAGCGCCGGGTAGAAGGATTAGAAGATGAAGTCAAGGGTGGACTATTTATAGATCAATCTGGATCGGTTTTAGGTTATCATGATGGATATCCTTTTTATACCGTGGGCCAACGTAAAGGTTTAGGAAAAGCATTTGGGAAACCAATGTTTGTTACCGACATAATTCCAGAGACCAATACAGTTGTTTTGGGAGAAGAAATGGAGCTGTCAAGACCAGCTATGGATGTTAGCAAACTGAATTGGTTAAAATATAATACCGTGCCGGGTGATGAGGATTTCGTTACTAAAGTTCGATATAAAGATCCTGGACATGTATGTCAGGTCCAACACCAAGGCGACGAATTAAAAATTCACTTCCATGCTCCTGTTAGAGGTATCGCTCCCGGTCAATCGGCTGTCATTTATGAAGGTGATGATGTGGTTTGTGGTGGTATCATTCGGAATTCTTTATTTAATTTTAATCATTAATGGTAAAGATGCAGTTCATAAAAACGTTAGTTATAATATTGATAACAGGTTTAGTTATCAATGCTTGTGATTCTGAAGTTGAAGTATTGGATGAAACTACTTTTGGTTATACTTATACGCCATTAGAGTTGGGTAAATTTTGGATTTATAAAACGGACTCTATTTATTTTTCCAAGGAAATTGTGGTTACTATTGATTCAGTAAGTGTTGAAATCATGGAAGAAGTAGTAGATACTTTTCGAAATGCCAATAATGAATTGGTATTTTCTTTAGATCAATACTTAAGAAAAGATTCCAGTGCATCCTGGGAATTGGTTGGAAATTCATTTGTCACTTCGAGTAAAAGCAAATTAATCAAATCAGAGTTTGGTCTTGATTTTATTAAATTAGTTTATCCTGTTGCTAAAAATAAATCATGGAATGGTAATGTTTATATTGGTTCAAGGCAATTGATAACTTTCCAAGGGGAACCCTTTGAACTTTTTAGTTATTGGAATAATAATTCCTATTACTATGTAGACATAAAACCAAAAGAATTGATTTCTTCTGGTTCATTTGAAAACGTTCTCAGTGTTGAGGAAGCTGATTATACAGATGAAATTATTAAAATCAAATCGAATTCTAAATATGCAGATCATATTGGTATGGTGTATCACGAAGCATGGTTTTTAAAAAGAGGTTTCGCCAATCCCAATACTCCTTATGATCCCAAGGCAGAACGTGGTGTTATTATTCGCCAATATTTAATTCAACATAATTAGGTTTATGATTGATTTTATTGAAGCTGGCAAATGTTACAAATCACATGGAATAAAAGGCATTTTAGATGTTGAAATGAATCCAATTTTCAAAAAACATATACTAAGTGAAAAGGTCGTTTTTTTTAAAATAAACGGATGTCACGTTCCTTTTTTTATTGAATCATGTAAAACAGATGGGAGTACTTTGTTGAAATTAGAAGGTGTAGATAATCCTGAGCAGGCAAGAGTATTAAGTCATCAGAGTTTTTATATAGATGAAAATAAATTATCAAAGGCAACAAAAAGATCTGCCAAGATTCAAGTTAAAAGTCAAGGATTAGAGGGCTACTCGATTCATGATCGGACATCGAATTATAATGTTTCTATTACCGGTATTGAAGAATATCCATCGCAGTTGATGGCCAGAGTTATGCATGAGGGTAGATCATTATTAATTCCATTACACGAAGATTTTGTAGAAGAAATAGATGAGGTAGAAAAGATCGTTTTTATGATTTTACCTGAGGGTATTTTTGATTTTTAATTCAACAAATAGGTTGCTCCGCTGGGGCAAAGATTTACCCAAGTTTTGATGGTACAAAGATGTAAGCCCGATGGGACAAAGATTTGATCGTCTTTCGATGCAACAGGGAAGTTGGTTCTTCGAGACAAAGATTTATTCATTTTTCTAAGCTATAATGAGTTTGGCTCGTTGTGAAAAAGATTTGCGTATCGTGTGATGCTACAGTAAGGATGGGTCTATGAGGCAAAGATTTACCCAAGTTTTGATGGTACAAGGATGTAAGCCTGAAGGGACAAAGATTTGACCGTCTTTCGAAGCAAAGATTTATTTATGTTTCGAAGCAATAAGGAGTTTGGACCGTTGGTAAAAGATTTGTGCATCATAATATGCTAAAAAAAGGTTAGTTTTTTTGGGTAAAGATTTATTCATGTTTCGAAGATACTAGGAGGTTGGCTCGTTGGGAAAGATTTTACGCATCTTACGATGCTACAAGGAGGATGGTATGTTGGGACAAAGATTTACGCATTTTGCAATGCTACAAAGAAATTGACCTATTGGGCTAATGATTTTCCAAGTTAAGATTTTATACATAGATTGAACAGAAGGTAAATAATTTGTATTATTAAAGTTTCATTAAGATGTTATAGTCTTGGCTTTAAAAATCTTGTACGTAGAGATTTATCAAAAGTATTTATCTGACAGAAGAATATTTGTATGTTTAGTATTATACCCAAAATATTTATAATAGCTGTCCCTTTGTTTCAAGTATCCTGAATCTATTTGTTTGCCTCAAAACCAAAATTATAAAACCAATGTATTTATTTAAATTACCCCAACATGGCAATCTCCATATATCAAAATAAAATTTGCAAAACCATTGTATTAATAATTAAAAGTCCTATCAAGGCAATCTGTCTAAATAAAATAATAGCTGCAAAACCAATGTATGAATTATCATTGCCCCAGCGGGGCAACCTACTTGTCGCAAAATAAATACCATTTTATGGCATTTATTTTGTAGGTTAATTTTAGATTTTAATTTGCCCCAGCGGGGCAACCTGTTTGTTTAAATGAATTTATAATGAGTAACACATATACACAATTGATTATCCAATTGGTTTTTGCAGTGAAGGGTAGAAAAAGTTTTATAAGTGAAACATGGGAAGAAGAATTATATAAATATATAACTGCTGTTGTACAAAACGATAGACATAAAATGCTAGCAATAAATGGTATGCCGGATCATATTCATATATTAATAGGTTTGAATCCTGCGATATCCATTTCTGATTTGGTTAAAGATATAAAAAGAGCAAGCAATAATTGGATTAATGAAAAGGGGCTAATCAAAAATAAATTTGAATGGCAGAGTGGATTTGGAGCATTTTCTTATAGTCGTTCTCATTTGGATAAAGTTTATAAATATATTCAAAATCAAAAGATACATCATAAAAAGGTATCGTTCAAATCAGAATACCTAACTGAACTAAAAGCGAATGAGATTGAATATAAGGATGAATATCTTTTTGAATATTACGAATAGAGTATTTATTTTATTAGTTTTTCTGTCATGATTTTCTCAATGGTAAAATATAAGCAAGCATTATTATTGATAAAATGTTTATACTTTTTTTTTTATTTTAGAATATTGCTATATATACCAAATACAATCCATTTATTACAAAAAAGAAACCAGACACATATTTGAATTTTGACAGGATACCATCCTTGAATTTTAATGCAATTTTCTTACCTAAGAATATTTTCAACAAATCTAAACCAATGATAGTGATACCAATGCTCAAATAGAACATAAGAATTTCTGCGCCACTGGGTTTTAAAGTTATTTTATTGGCAATAGTCGCAACACTCATCCAAATTAAAAATGCTGATGGATTCATGGTGTTAACAATAAAACCTTTTGTGACCAAGACCGTCCATAATTTAGAAGTAGGAAGATATTGATGATCCATTTTTTTTGTTGGTGAGAGCATAATGTTTAAACCAATTAATATAAATGCTGCAGCGCAGATTACTATAAGAATTGGACTGATATCATCTGTGTTTGTAGGTAGTGGAATATTTTTAAATATAAAATAGGTGAGCATTAATAGAATAAAATCACTAATCCAAATTCCTGCTGCAAAAAGAAATCCTTTGCGGAATCCATATTCCATACCTGCTTGTATCAATGCAAAAAACAAAGGCCCCACCAAAAGGCCAATACTAATGCCTAACAATACGCCTTTGATCAACCACTCCATAAAGGAAACCTTTTACTAACTACGCTTAAAGTTATTTTGAAATCAATAACAAGGATCTTTTGAGAATTTTCTCTTTTGAATCTTCTATGATATACATGTAAGTTCCATCATTCATTTGCAAGTCGATGGATGGGTTTGTTGTAGTAATAATTGGTATGCTTTTTATAAAGTTTCCTTGGATTGAATAAATTGTTATTCTTAAATGTTCACCTTTTATAAGGTCGGAAATAATATGTATTAATCCTTTAGATGGATTTGGATAAACTAAAATTGATGAAGTATTTAAATCATCATTATTGCTTACTTTTTGATATTCTATGGCTCCAATTGATCGGTTGGTAATTTCAAAAAGATTGCCATTATAATCTTCAATAGGTGCGATCACCGATTTGCCTTGACCAATGGCTGGTGAGCTTTTTAAAAGATTAAAATTTTCTTGTGCTAAGTTTACAAATAATGGATCCTTGCCTTTGATACTTCCGGTTTCTGCTACAGGTAAATTGTATTGATTAAAACTTGGATTCTGATGATTGTACCATAAGTTATTTGAAAATATAAAAGATGAAGGATCAGTATTTGGTCCAATGTTAACAATGGTTCTAATATTATTTGGAAAATAAACAATGTTATTTGTAAATTCATTCATTCCACAAGGAGCAAAACGATTGGGGTCAACCGTTTCCTGAAGTATTCTAAATATCCAAATTACGGGATTGATTATGGTATTGTTTACCACTTTACTTCGGATACATCCTACAAATGCAATGGGCGTGTCAGATTCAATGAATATGTTCGACCATACATTTATATCTGCAGCCTCAAATGTTGCATTCTGAGGTCTAAAGAATGCCAGTCCGGTGCTTCCGCCAATATTGATTGCTCGTTGCCCACCTTTTTTAAAAAAGTTTTTTTCAATCCAAATGTATTGACTTCCTCCTTTCATTTGAATACTATTAGCACCCATGTTTTCAAAAGTGCATTTATTAATTCTACCATTGTGGCATCCTACCATATCAATTCCACTACCTGAGCTTCCGAGGCTTCCATTTAAAAATGTACATTCTGATATTGAGAAAAAATCCAATCCTGACAATTTTAATAAGTCATTGTTTCCGGTTGCTTTAATATCTCTAAATATGCAGTGGATTATTGCAATATTTGTAGAAGGATTCACTAAACTTCCTGAATCGTCCATGTTGACACCATTACCGGTTTGTTGTTCGAACACAAACCCTTCGATAACAATATAGGAAACAGAACTTAAATGCCAAGCTTCTGACCCACCTCTATAGATTGCACCGTGTCTTTTTTTTGAAATGACGTAAATATTGTTTTTGTCATTACCTTTAGTACCGCTCAGATATTCGGTTTGGGTATATATACCTTCATTTACAAGAATGGTATCACCAGGTTTGGCTATATTGTAAGCTGATTGGATAGAAGTATAAGTCTGATTGACACCAACGATGATTGTGTTGGCACTAAGATTGTTCTCTGCAATATTGATGAATAATAGTATCAGAAAAAAAAATCTAATCATAATGTAATTTTTTGACATTCTGTTTTAATTATTATTTTTAAGAAGTGCTTCTTTTTTTATTGATGATGGTAAAATTAAATAATTTTTTATTGATCCTTTACATGTTCCTTCGATACTTTCCACCAACAGCATATAATGCCTGAGTAATTTGTCCTAGGGAGCAATATTTTGTAGCTTCAATCAATTCTTCAAAAATATTTTTATTTTTAATGGCCATCAATTGTAAATTTTTCAAATGATTATCTGAAACACTGATATTGGCTTTTTTCAAATTTTCTAATGCATGGATTTGATCCTTTTTTTCTTCATCAGTAGCGCGTATAACTTCTTTAGGTAAAATGGTTGGAGAGCCATCTTTACTTAAGAAGGTATTGACACCTATTATAGGATATTCACCAGTATGTTTGAGTGTTTCGTAATACAAGGATTCTTCTTGGATTTTACTGCGTTGATACATCGTTTCCATAGCTCCTAATACACCACCTCGCTCTGAAATTCTATCGAATTCCATAAGTACAGCTTCTTCCACAAGTTCAGTTAATTCTTCTATGATAAAAGATCCTTGTAATGGATTTTCATTTTTCGCAAGACCCAATTCGTTATTGATGATGAGTTGAATGGCCATTGCTCTTCGCACCGATTCTTCAGTTGGAGTTGTTATAGCTTCATCATAGGCATTAGTGTGTAGTGAATTACAATTATCATAGATGGCATATAATGCTTGAAGTGTCGTTCTGATATCGTTAAAAGAAATTTCTTGTGCATGCAGGGATCGACCAGAAGTTTGTATGTGATATTTCAACATTTGACTTCTTTCATTGGCATTATATTTTATCTTCATGGCCTTAGCCCAGATTTTTCTAGCAACTCTTCCGATAACTGCATATTCCGGATCAACGCCATTAGAAAAAAAGAAAGATAAATTCGGTGCAAAATCATCAATATGCATTCCTCTGGAAAGGTAGTATTCTACAAAAGTAAAACCATTCGCTAAAGTAAATGCTAATTGTGAAATCGGATTAGCCCCAGCTTCTGCAATGTGATATCCACTGATCGAAACAGAATAAAAATTTCGAACATTTTTTTGAATGAAATAATCTTGAACATCACCCATTAATTTGAGAGAAAATTCAGTTGAAAAGATACAGGTATTTTGAGCCTGATCTTCTTTGAGTATGTCAGCTTGTACAGTGCCTCTAACGGAGCTTAGTGCTTTGTTTTTTAATTCTTCATAAATAGGCGCATCCAGAATTTGATCTCCGGATAATCCCAAAAACATCAAACCCAATCCATTATTTCCATGTGGAAGTTCGCCATCATATTTTGGTCGTGGAAGATTTTGGTCATCAAATTTTGCTTTTAGTGCAGCTTCAACTTTGTGCTCTAATCCATTGGCTTTAATGTATAGTTCGCATTGTTGATCAATAGCAGTATTCATAAAAAAGGCACATATCGTAGCTGCTGGACCATTGATTGTCATGGAAACAGATGTTCTGGGATTGCATAGATCAAAACCAGAATATAATTTTTTGGCGTCATCCAGACTACAGATACTCACACCGGAATTTCCAACTTTTCCAAAAATATCCGGCCGGTAATCCGGATCTTCTCCATATAAAGTTACTGAGTCAAATGCGGTAGAAAGTCGATTGGCAGGCATATCTACTGAAACATAATGGAATCGTCGATTGGTTCGCTCAGGCCCGCCTTCGCCAGCGAACATTCTGGTTGGGTCTTCTTCTTTACGCTTGAATGGAAATACACCTGCTGCATATGGAAATTCACCAGGGACATTTTCTTGTAATGACCATTTTATGATATCGTACCAACCTTTGTAATCTGGTAGGCAAACCCTTGGAATTCTTGAATGCGAAAGAGATGTTGTGAAGGTAGGAACACTTATTTCTTTGTCTCGAACTTTATAAATAAAATGATCGTTTTTGTATTCCTTTTTTTTCGTTTCCCATTCCTCAAGAATAGATCGGGTTATTCCGTCTATAGTTTTTTCAATTTCTAAAGTTTGTTTTTTGATTTCTGGTTTGACATCAGAAGAAACCAAGTCTTCAGTTATTTTTAATGATTGCCATTTTTGAGCTTGTTCAGCTTGTTTTAAAGACCATTGATCATATTTTCGATTGCTGTCTGAAATTTCAGAAAGATATCGGGTTCTGCCTGGTGGAATGATATAAATTTTTTCGGATTCACCGGTAGGAAGATCTAAAGTTGATTTCCAAGGAGTGTTTAGTTTTTTATTAATATTTAAAATTAATTTTTCATACAATAAATTCATTCCCGGATCATTGAATTGTGATGCGATTGTTCCATAAACCGGCATCTCATCTATTGATATATCCCATAATTGTTTGTTGCGTTGATATTGTTTTCGGACATCGCGAAGGGCATCTAATGCGCCTCGTTTATCAAATTTATTAATCGCAATGAGATCTGCAAAATCAAGCATGTCAATTTTTTCTAATTGAGTTGCAGCACCATATTCAGGTGTCATAACGTATAGCGAAACATCTGAGAAATCGATAATTTCGGTATCGGATTGACCAATACCTGAAGTCTCTAGTATAATTAAATCAAATGATGCTGCTTTTAAAATGTCTAAAGCATTTTTAATATGTGGTGAAAGCGCAAGATTAGATTGTCGCGTTGCTAAAGATCGCATAAATACTCTGTTGTGATGGAATTCTGGATGGATTGCGTTCATGCGTATTCTATCACCTAATAGAGCACCTCCGGTTCGTCTTTTACTTGGATCTACTGATAAAATGCCAATGGTTTTTTCTGGAAAATCTAAAATAAATCTTCTAATGATCTCATCAACCAAACTTGATTTTCCTGCACCTCCGGTTCCTGTAATTCCTAGAACGAGTGTTTGTTTATTAGATGAACTTTTTGGTATTGTTGCTAATAATTCTTTAGCTGTATCAGGAAAATTTTCAACTGCAGAAATAAGACGAGCTACGGCTCTTACATTCCCTGCTTTTAATTCTTTGACTTCTCCATTTAGTGAAGCTCCGGTCTCAAAGTCACATTGTTTGAGCAGATCATTGATCATTCCTTGAAGTCCCATATGTCTTCCATCGTCTGGTGAATAGATTCTGGTTATTCCATATTGCTGTAAGTCCGCTATTTCGGACGGAAGAATGGTTCCACCACCACCGCCAAAAAGTTTGATGTGACCGCATTTTTTTTCCTTTAGCAAGTCATAGATATATTTAAAAAATTCATTGTGACCTCCTTGGTAAGATGTAATGGCAATACCTTGTACATCCTCTTGAATAGCGGCATCAACAATTTCCAAAGCTGATCGATTATGACCAAGGTGGATGATCTCGGCGCCACTGGATTGCATAATGCGACGCATAATATTAATGGCAGCATCATGACCATCAAAAAGTGAGGCTGCTGTTAGGATCCTTATTTTATGTTTGGGCTGGTAAACTGTGGTTTCGATCATATAATTTAAGCATAGATTCTGGGTTAAAATTACTCATCATTGAAGATAATTTATGCTTTTCTATCATAAATCATAGATTTTAAAATACGCTATATGCCTATTGATAGCAATACACTATAGTAATTTTCTTTAATTAGAACAAATCCTTGGACTTAAACTAAAATTCAAGATCAGTTAGATCGCCAGATCAGAAATTATGATTCTTACCTTAACAAAGTAATTCCACCCTTGCGCCATTTTGGTTCTTCATCTATGGCTTCATACTGTATGGCATAGACATAAACACCCGGGTTTACTTTTTTACCTTTGAATTCGCCATTCCATCCAATTTTTTCACCGATTGTACCATTTAATTTTTCATAAAGTTGGTTACCCCAACGGTCGAATATTTGAAATACATTAATTTTCGTTTTATCAGGAAAATGGAAAACGACTTCAAATATGTCATTGATATTATCCCCATTAGGAGAAAATACAGTAGGGATATAAATATCAGCTTCTTCAACACGAACCGTAATATTCATATTATCGCTTACAGTACAACCATTAGCATCTTCCAGAGTCAACAAATAGTTGGTTGTTACATCAGGCTTGGCAGTTGGTTCAAGGCAATCCGTACAACTTAGATTAGCTACCGGCGTCCATGTAATTACGGTAGGAACAAAATTGGTGGATGGTTTGATCAATACAGAAGCGCCCTTATCAATCGTAACATCATTCGGTAGCACCAATTGTAGGGTACTAACTGTGTCGATATTTAGTGTATAGGTAGTATCACAGCCGAATTGGTCTAATATTTTAACTCGATGAGATCCAAAACTTAGATTAGCTAGATCAAGGTCGGGTGTAAAAGGAAGGCTTGCCTGATTATCAATGGATACATTAAACGGACCAATTCCTCCTGATATATTATTCACTACAATTCGTCCGGTATTCGGTACATTACAATCCAAATTTTCTTTGGTGAATTGAGCATTTATTGAAGGGGCGATATTAATGTTGACCGTAACGGTAGAATCGCAACCATTTGCAGATCCTTTTTTTACGATTAAAGTACCTGATGTTTTGTTTGCTGAAAAAGTTACATTTTGAATTTTGATACTATCTTTTTTACAAATCGTAGTTGAGAAATTACCAAAAGATTCTTTAACAAATGTTGCATTGACTAATAAGAAGCTGTCACACAATCTGGATGAGCCTTTAATAATTCTTATGGGTCCGGATGGCTTAGCTTTAAAGAAATCCTCTCCATATAATCGCAAAGTATCGTTTTCACAGAGCGTGGTGTCTAACTGGCCATTGGCATCGGGAATTACAGTGAGGTCAACTTGAACAATGGAATCGCAGCCATTGGTTGATCCATTGGCAACTTTTAATATACCAGTTGTTCTTCCTGAAGAAAATGTTTCACCTTGTAAAACGAGTGTATCTCTTCGACAAATATCGGCTTTATAAACACCAGTTCCATTCTTAAGAATATTTAAGTTTACAAAAATGATACTGTCACAGCCAAATGATGAACCATTGGTTAATGTTAATGTATCGATGGGATTTCGTGCGCTAAAATACCGACCTTTACTACCACCAATGAAAATACTGTCTTCAGGGCAAAGATCGAGTTTTACCAAAGCAGTATTATTAGGATAGTTAAGCGTTACATTGACAATGCTATCACATCCTGTACTTGAAGCTCCCATAAGAGTGACACTTCCGCTTGGCCTTGCAGCATCAAACACTTCAGTACCTATAGTCAATTGAGTATTTGGACACATGTCTCTTTTTAGATCAAAGACCGTAAAGTTTTTAATGGTTAAATCTACAAAAACTACGCTGTCGCAGCCAAATGCGGATTGACCTTTGAGTATAGCCGTGCCTTTAGGATTGTTTTTGTCAAATACTGTTCCTCCAATAGTTTCACTAGCATTGGAACATATTGTTTTAGTGTAAGTAGATAAACCTCTTTCGATTCCATTAAGAACAACAATACTATCGCATCCGAAGACATTTTTTAAATTAGTTATTGAATCAATTGGATTTAATTTTGAAATTTCTTTTCCACCGATTCTAGTGGTATCATTAAAACAAATTGGTACATCAATCATTTGACGTATGCCATTTTGAAATTGAATATTTACAACGAACACAGAATCACATATACTTACTCCATCACCAGTCACATTAAATGAATCTTTAGGATTTGCTTCGTTATAAAGTTTTCCTCTGAATAATATACTTTGTCCCTTACAGATAGTTTGTGAAAAAGTAGACTTGATAGGCTGAGTACATTTATAACAATTGGAGAATTCTGAATAAATACTTGGAGTCGCAGCTGTATTACTTTTGAATTGATATGCAGAAATGCTATGTTGATTTGGATAAGCAACATTCAAAGTCCAATTTCCTAAATTGTTGGCTTGTGTTCGTCCAAGTTCAAATCCACCTTGACAATTAGCATTTGGACAGCCGGTGCGTCGGTTTGCATAAACTACTATGGAATCACTAGGATTTCCGGTACCAACGATTTGATTTCGATTCACAGAAGTAATGGTTGGATTACCTGGTGCAGGAAAGTTGCTACCATTTAATGATACTACATTATTGTTTATACACTGTATTAGATTATCAATATATCGGGCTTTTAAAATTCCAGGCTCTAGATTATTTAAATAAAAGGAATTATAGTTTTTTATATCATTTCGTTCTAAATTTAAAGTATAGGCATTTAGTAGGTTAAGAGAGATAAAAGTAAGTCCATCTCTGCCATAATTACCAGCAATGTTATAAGTTGCATTTGTGTTTCCATTTAAAATAATATCAGAAGTAACTTGATTGAATCTATTTCTGAAAATGTTTAAATCTTGATTAAGATTGTTACTTCGAATTGCAAATGTTTTTTGGAAAATAAAAAAATTATCATTGATCGTATGAGGCCCGCCACCTAGCAGTTCGATTCCGGAAGTTGGGGCAAAGAAAATATTGTTTTTTGATGTGTCTACAGCACCGAAAATATTATTGGTTATGCTACAAATACCACCACTGGAAGAAATAGCATTATTCGTATTGACAAAAATATTTGAATCTATGGTTACGTTTTTGGATCCTTGCAATGGGTCAATATTTACTGCAGCTTTAGTGGCTGTAATAGAACTCAAAGTATAGTCTGATCCGAAAATGGATTTTTTTAATGTAAAATTCGAACTTTGATTGACCAAAACCGAACTAGCCACCGTAACTGGAACTGTAAAATTATCTCCATTAACGATACAATTATAAATTCGTGCATTGGCAGCATCTTTTACCGCATCGCCAAAGACCAAAATATGGTCATTAGGATCTGCATAATTCATGGTGGAAAAACCTAGGCCACTGACAGAAAATTGATTTCCAAGTATAGTCCAAAAAGGAACTCCTCCAAAAACTCTGTTTGAAAAAAAGATGATTACAGATCCAGGTCCTCCGGGTTGGGTTTCTCCAATAATGGTCAAGTCATTTTGATTAACAGTTGGATAGGGTCCTCCTGGTAATATATTATGCGGTCCTGCACCAGGGATATTGAATGTGATAGTACTTGGCCCACCATCAGCTTCAGAAGCATTTATCGCTTCTCTGAGACTACAGTGAACACCGTCGCATACGCCATCATCAATATCATTGCTACTATTGACAGTATAGTTTTGGGCTAAAAGAGCACTACAAGTAAGAACCCAAATCAAAAAACCAAATTTTAGTCTCATCTTAAAAATTTAGAATAAACAAATACGAAATGCAAAGAAAACACATTTATCAGATCTA
>Ga0138256_10005124_pt1 | contig 13876 bp, 9 predicted proteins | sample KNB2016incub_MG_FD_105486 | JGI IMG/M metagenome (GOLD analysis project Ga0138256, IMG submission 105486) | Active sludge microbial communities from wastewater in Klosterneuburg, Austria - KNB2014incub_MG | ecosystem: Engineered > WWTP > Activated sludge > Unclassified | place: Austria...
CGCTCGGCCGCCACCCCCGACGCCCGCTCCAACGCCACACCCACCCGCATCACCGTCCCCTCATCGAACAACCGTCCGACCAGGGTCACCCCGTGCGGCACACGACGCGGCGGATCGAACTTCGGCAGCGGGTTGGCCGGGTCGGGCGCCCAGTCGCTGCGCGCCTCACCTACCTGCACGAAGCCGGTGCGCACGGTCAGCGATGGCTGTCCGGTGAAGTTGGTGACGGTCAGCATCTCGTCGCGCAGCGACGGGACGAGCAGGACATCGACGCGCGTGAACATGGTCGCGATCTCCTGCGCGAACCGACGACGCAGCCGGTCGGCTTGCACGAAGTCGACCGCCGTGAGAAAGCGCGACATGCGAAAGAGGTTCGGCCAGGCATCGGGAATCTGGACCTTGAGCGTGGCCGCATCGCCCGAGAGCGTCAGCTTCTCGAAGGCGGCGGCCGCCTCGCTGAACAGGATGTTCATCAAGGCGCTGTGCGGCATGTCGGGCCAGGTCAGGTCGACCGGGACCAGTCCAAGGGTGCGCAGCGAGTCGAGCGCGGCGCGATCGACCTCGGTCGCCGGCGCTTCGCGCATCCACGCGGGAAAGACACCTACCTTGAGCCCCGTGACTGGCGCAGCCGCGTCGTAGTCGAGGCGGCTCGGCACGCTCGACACGTCGCCGGCATCGGGCCCGGCAATGGCCTGCAGGACCAGCATGGAGTCCTCCACGCCGCGAGTCATCGGCCCCAGCTTGTCGAGCGACCAGCAGAGCGTCATGGCCCCCGTGCGCGCCACGCGGCCAAAGGTGGGGCGCAGCCCGGTCACGCCGCACCGCATGCTCGGGGCGACGATGCTGCCACCGGTCTCGCTGCCGATCGAGAAGCCCACCAGTGCGGCCGCCGTCGCGGAACCCGGGCCGGCGCTCGATCCCGATGCCCCCTCCTCGAGCAGCCACGGGTTCATCGTCTGCCCGCCGAACCAGATGTCGTTCAAGGCGAGGGCCCCGAGACTCAACTTGGCCAGCAGGACGGCGCCAGCGTCGTGCAGGCGCTTCACCACGACCGAGTCCTCGGCGGGGACTCGCGTGCGAAATGGCTCGGCGCCATACGTCGTCGCGATCCCGGCGGTATCGAGCAGGTCCTTCACCCCATACGGAATGCCGTGCAACGGTCCGCGATAGCGGCCGGCGGCGATCTCGGCGTCGGCCGCCCGCGCCTGCGCGCGCGCGCCGTCGGCATTGAGGGTGATGATGCAACGCAGCGTCGGGTCGTGCTCGGCAATGCGGGCCAGGTAGATTTCCGTCAGGCGCAGCGACGTGAGCTGGCGCCGCTCGATCCAGCGCGACAGCGAGGTCACCGGCGCGAAGGCGATGTCGGGGTCGCTCGCGGGCAGCGCTCCCGGGTCGCCCGCCGAGCGCACGAAGCGATCACGGGTGGGGACGGCGGCGCCGGTCGCCTGCACCGGGTTCCATGTCGTCGCCGGCGACAGCTCCGGCGGGAGCGCTATCGCGCGTGGCCCCGTTCGCCGTTCCATGGTCGCGGCGAGCGTGCGGCGCCAGCTGTCGGCCATCATCTGCCGCTCGGCGGGCGAGTGGGTCACCCGCGCCAGCTTCTCAGCCTCGGCGAAGGTGGCGGCGGTGACCTCGGGACCGGTGAGCGGGGCGGTGCCGAACGCGACCGGCGCGCCGGGCGTGGCAGTTGTTGCACCTGGCGATGCCCCTCCGCCGCCCGGCGTCTCGCCCCGACAGGCGGCGGCGACGCCGAGAAGGCCGATCGGGGCGCGGATGAGGAACTGGCGGCGGGTGTTCACGGAAGGGACTCCGAGGCGTGGGACTAGTGCCTCCAACCTCTCCGTCGTGCAGCGCAGGTCAAGATCCAATTCCTGCGCATCGCCTCGCCACGCATCGTCCGTGCGGCCGACCGCTCTTGGCGAGGTGGCGGTCCTCGTTGTCCGTGTCGGGTGACGGTCCCTGTCGCCCGTGCCGGTCACGCGAGCGCTTGCCTGCCTCGCGCCTCCCACTGCGCCCGGTCAGACGGCAGGTCGAGCACGAAGGTGCTCCCGCTCCCCTCCACGCTCTCGGCGCGCACATCTCCCCGCTGCGCCTCGGCGAGCGCACGGGTGATCGCAAGTCCGAGTCCCGCCCCACCGTAGTCCCGGCTGCGCGACTGCTCCACGCGATAGAAGCGGTCGAAGATGCGCGGCAGGTGCTGGGGGGCGATGCCACTCCCCGAGTCGCTCACTTCTGCCAGTGCCGCGCCGTTCTCGCGGCGCAGCGTCATGTCGATCGATCCCGCCGCGGTATGTCTGGCAGAGTTGGAGACAAAGTTGAGGAGGATCTGCCGGGTGTACTCGGCGTCACCGTGCGCCATGAAGCCCGGCGTGCAGGTGGCGGAGACGGTGACCTGCTTGTCGCCGCACATCAGGGTGCCGATCTCCGCCACCTCGGCCACGACAGCACTCAGGTCGAAGTCGCGCAGTCGGGGGTCGAGTTCGCGGCTGTCGCCGCGCGCGAGGGTGAGCAACCCCTCGATGAGTCGACAGGTCTGGTCCACGCTGGTGGCGATGTGGGCGAGCGCATCACGCTGTTCATCGGTTGTGCGGCGGTCGTCGAGCGCCCACTGTGCCTGCGCGCGCAGGTGCGTCAACGGGGTGCGCAGCTCGTGGCTCACGTCGGCGGTGAACCGGGTCAGCGCCTCGTGGGCCTGCTCCACACGCGCGACCATCGCGTTGATCGCCTCGCCCACGTCGGTCAGCTCGGCGATCCCGGTCGGGCTGGTGACGCGCCGGTTCAGCTCGGAGGGGACGATGGCCCGCGTCTCCTGGACCAGCGCATGCAGCGGCTGCAACGCGTCCTCCGTCGTGCGGCGCACCGCGCGGCGCGAGAGCAGCACCGCCACCGGCAGCACGACCAGCATCAGGAGCGTGAGGGCTCCGATCGCCATCATCGAGGGGAGGCGGCTGGCGCTCACGTAGAGGTCGAAGCCCGCGCTCTGCCGGTGGTACAGCGCGTAGCGCCATCCCCGGTCGGCCACCGATCCGACGATCCGTTGCCGCAGCTCGTCGGGCGACGCGGCCTTCCCCGCTTCCTCGATGAGCTTGGCCGGCATCCCCGGCGAGAGGTAGTACACCTTCGGCATCCCATCGGCCGACGACACGGTGCGCAGGATGACAAAGCGCGCCCCATCGCCCATGCCTAACAAGGCCGACGTGAGCATGTCGGGGGCCACGGTCGTCGGTTCGCCCGACGGGTCGGCGTACATCCCCAGCAGCGACTCGATCACGTCGGCCGAGCGCGCCAGCGCGTTGCGGGAGAGCACCTCGCTCAGCAGCGCGAAGCCGATCACGACGCAGAGCGCAAACAGCGCCAGCGCGCGCGCAGCCAGTCGCTCGAAGAGCGCGGCAATGACGCTGACCAGCGATCGCTCCTGGTTCATGCCACCTCGAGCCGATACCCGACGCCGCGCACGGCCACGATCTCGGGCGCTGCACCTTCGGTCCCCAGCTTGCGGCGCAGGTACGTCACGTACTGGTCCACCACGTTGGTCTGGGAGTCGAACTGGTAGTTCCACACCGCCTCGGCGATGCGGGAGCGCGACAGCGTGCGCCCGGCATTCTGCATGAGGAACTCGAGCAGCGAGAATTCGCGCGGAGTCAGCTCCACCTGCCGATCGCCGAGCGTGACGCGCCGGGTGAGCGGGTTGAGCGACAGGTCCCCCACCCGCACCGTGGGATCCACCCCTGCCAGGCGCGACCGGCGCACCAGCGCCTGCACCCGCGCGAGCAGCTCGGCCAGGTCGAACGGTTTCGCCAGGTAGTCGTCCGCTCCCGACTCCAGGCCGCGCACCCGGTGCGTCAGCTCCGTGCGCGCGGTCAGCATGAGGATCGGCGTGGCGAACCCCTGCGCCCGGAGCGAGGTGAGCACATCGAAGCCATCGCGTCCGGGAAGCATGACATCCAGGATGATACAGTCGAACGTATGCGCCAAGGCTGCCGCGAGCGCGTCTTCGCCCGTTGCAGCCTCGTCGGTCGTCACTCCCTCCTCACGCAACGCCTTGCGCAGGAACTGCCGCAGGTTGCGGTCGTCTTCGACGATGAGTACGTGGGTCACGTGAGCGGGAGGGGACTCCTGATTGGGTGACGGTCAGTTGACGGTGGCGACGCGCTGAATGGTCACCATCGCGACCGGCCCCGTCCACCCGTTCAAAGGTGCGCTCAGCGCACGCGGGCCATCAATGCCCGGGTGCATGCGAATGCGCTGCTGCTCGGCCGTGCGACCGCCGCCGCCGTTCCCCGTTGTCGGTCCGATCCCGAAGCACGGCGGGACGATGTCGCCGTCCAACTCGGAGTTCCGCTCGGTCCCCGCGTCGTAGGCCTGCGCGTATACCGTCACCGGCGTCGCGTCCATCGGCAGCGCGATACCGCTCACGCCCGTGAAGCCGTCGTTGGTGCAGATGAGCATCGTAGCCAGCGAGAGCAGCCGCTTCTCAGCGTCGCCGGTAATCTGCAGGGTGAGCGTGTTGGGGCCGGGACCGCCGATGCGATGCACCGGGGCACCGGTGGCGACGACGTCGAGCACCCCGGGTGCCCCCACGAACATGCCGTACGCGACGGAGGGATCCCCACTCTCGGCGATGGCCTGGATCCCGGCCGACGCAGTGCCGCCAACCGTGAAGAGTCGCGCCCGCGGACCGTGGGTCACGACGATAGCCGGCGACATGGGCTGACCGCTGGTGAGGTTGGTGATGGTGACGTCGTAGAGATAGCCGCTCGTGCTCGCCACCGCCGCACTTGCGTCGGCCGAGGTAGAGGAGGGAGCGACCGGCTGGTCGGTGGCGCACGCCGCAAGGCTGGCGAGCAAGGCGAGAGGAACGATCCGCTGCATGAAATACCTCCGGAAGTTTGGGGTCCTGGCCCGCGAGGGCCGGTGACGCACGATAGGCCCGCTTCCGGCGGTTTCCGGTTCCATGTGACCACTCACATGGTTTTCTCAGGAACGCCTGCGTTCGACATGGGCGAGCGTCGTGATCGCGCGTCGACGTGCGTCGCAGGGTGGAACACCCAGCGTCAAGAGTCACCGCAGTCCGCCGCCGACATCCTCTGCGACCTCTGCGACCTCTGCGGCCTCTGCGGTTCAAAGCCGTTCCCCGCTCGCCCCCCCACACCGCACCAGCCCCCAACAATCGCCCCATAGCCCGCATCCCCCCTGCGCACAGCCGGGTTCTGCCGTAAACTCCACCGCTCGACCAAATCGATTTTTCTGGCGCTCCCGCTCGTGCTCGTGCGGGTGCCATGTCCGGAGTCCAAGCCATGACAGACGTCATGCCGCCCAGTGATGCGGCGCATGCCCCTGACGCTCGGCCGCATCTCGCCTCGCCCGACGAAAATCCCTCTTTTATCAAGGGACTTTTTCTCGGCGAGATTCGGGAATCGATGGTCTTCCCCTTCCCCACGATCTCCCCGGAGGACAAGGAGAGCCTGGCCGCAATCCTCGATGCCTTTCGCTCGTTTGCCAAGGACAACATCGACGCCGGCAAGCACGACCACGACGGGCGCTTCCCCGACGAGATGCGCGAGGGATTCCATGCGCTGGGGCTGATGGGGCTGAATATCCCCGAGGAGTACGGGGGCTTCGGCGCCTCGGCCAAGGTCTTCAACCGCGTCTTCGGCGAGATCGGGGCGACCGATCCTGCGCTGGCGGTCTACTTCGGCGCCCACCAGTCCATCGGGTGCAAGGGGATCGTGCTGTTCGGCACCGACGAGCAGAAGCAGCGTTGGCTCCCGCGCTGCGCCTCGGGCGACCTCGTCGCCGCCTTCTGCCTGACCGAGCCCGGCTCCGGGTCGGACGCACAAGCGATGAAGTGCTCGGCGATGCCATCGACCGACGGCTCGGAGTACGTGCTGAACGGGACCAAGATCTGGATCTCCAACGCCGGCTATGCTGGGCTGTTCACCGTTTTCGCCAAGGTCCCGGTCACCATCGACGGCCAGCAGAAGGAGCGGGTGACGGCGTTCGTGGTCGAGCGCGACTCGCCGGGGGTGAGCCTCGGGAAGCTCGAGCAGAAGATGGGGATCAAGGCGTCCGACACGCGGTCGGTGATCTTCGAGAACGTGCGGGTGCCCGCGGCGAACCGCCTGGGCGACGTGGGACAGGGCTTCAAGATCGCCCTGGAGATCCTCAATTCCGGGCGCCTCGGGCTCGCGGCCGGCTCGGCGCGCGGCGTGCGGCAGATCATGAACGAGGCGATCGCCTTCGCGAAGCAGCGCGAGCAGTTCGGGCGCCCCATCGCCGAGTTCGAGATGCTGCGGCGCAAGTTCGCGCTGGCCGCCGCCGAGTGTTACGCCGCCGATGCGGCGTGGATGCTGACTGCGGGACTGGTGGATCGCGGCGGTGTGGACTTCTCGCTCGAGACCGCGGCGTGCAAGGTGCTGGCATCGGAGATGGCCTACCGCGCGTCTAACGAGGCGCTGCAGATTGCCGGTGGCATGGGGTACTCGAAGGAGTTCCCCTTCGAGCAGAGCGTGCGCGACTCGCGCATCATGCTCATTTTCGAGGGGACCAACGAGATCCTGCGGGCGCTGGTGGCCCTGATGGGGCTGCAGCAGCCCGGCGAGCGGCTCAAGGCGCTGGGCAAGGCGCTGCAGGATCCCATCAACGGATTCGGGGCGATCTCCAGTTACCTGAAGGGGCGCGCCAAGAGCACGCTCAACCAGCCGGACTTCACGCAGGTGCACCAAGCGCTCGACGAGGAGGCACAGCTGGTGGCGTCGCAGGTCCACGCGCTGGCCCGCGGCGTGGAATGGGCCCTGCGCAAGCACGGCAAGGCGATCATCGAACGCCAGTACGTGCAGGAGCGGCTGGCCAACGCGGCCATGGACCTGTTCTTCTGCACGGCCGTCCTGTCCCGCATCACGTCCGAGATCGAAGCCGCCGACGGGAAGCTGGACGTGGTCAGCCACGAACTCGACTGCGCACGGGTCTTCGTGCACATGGCCTATCGGCGGACGCGGCGCTCACTGCGCGCCCTCAAGAACAACCAGGACGAGCGACTCGACGCCATCGCCGCACACGCGGTGGCGATGGTCGACCTGGCGCCGGCCGCCCCGACTGACCGATAGATGGAAAGGAGCGGACCAACGATGGGTGGGGACGACGCCGAGAGGGAAACGAGCGGGGCGAGTGCGCACGCTGCCCCTGGCGTGAGCGCAGCGACCGCGCCACGACCTCGTCCGCTTGATCGGTCACCGCTGTGGATCGCGCTCGTCTACGCCACGCTCGGGATCCTGTGGATCGTCGGGTCCGACGCCGCGGTGCTCGCGGTGGTTGGAGATGAGCAGGCGCTCACTCGTCTGCAGACCTACAAGGGTTGGTTTTTTGTCGTGGCCAGCGCCGGCCTCATTTACGCCCTTGTCCGACGCCGCGTGAACGCCCTGCAAGCGGCGATCGAGGCGCGCGAGACGACGACCCGCGACCGGATGCGCCTGGTCGCAATTCTCGAGGCCACGAGCGACCTGGTCTGCGTGATCACCCCCGACCATCGGTTGCGCTATCTCAACGCCGCCGGGCGCCAGCTGCTCGGCATCGCCCCCGACGAACCGCTGGACCGGTTCGACTCGCGGCAGTTCCTCCCCGAACGCGAACGGCTGCCGCAGTCCGCCGGACCCGCGCAGGGAAGCGGCCAGGACGTGATCCAGCTGGAGCGGGAGCTGCACCGCGTGGACGGCAGCTCCGTGCTGGTCTCGCAGGTCCTCCTGATGCACCGCTCCCTCGATGGCAGGTCGGAGTACATCTCCACCATCGCCCGCGACATCAGCGAGCAACGACGGCAGGAGCATGCGCTCCGCCAGGCGCAAAAGATGGAGGCCGTGGGGCAGCTCGCCGGCGGTGTCGCCCACGACTTCAACAACCTGCTCACGGTCATCGTCAACTGCGGCGAGTCGCTCGTCCAGTCGCTGCCGGCCGGTGACGAGCGGCACGAGGAGGCGGTCGACATCGTGCAGGCGTCGCAGCGCGCGGCACGCTTGACCCGGCAGCTGCTCGCCTTCTCGCGGCAGCAGGTCATGGAATCGCGCACGATCGACCTCAACGTGGTCGTGCGCAGCCTCGTCGTCATGCTGCGTCGCCTCCTGAGCGAGCAGGTGAAGCTGGTGGAACAGCTGGACGGGGAGTCGCCACACGTCTTTCTCGACGCCAGCCAGCTCGAGCAGGTCCTCGTCAACCTCGTCGTCAACGCCCGTGACGCCATGCCGAACGGCGGGACGATCACCATCCGCACGTCCAACAGGCGCTCGAGGCCGGCGCACATGGTCGTGCTCGAGGTGCAGGACACCGGCGTCGGGATGGACGAGTCAACGCGCGCCCGGGTCTTCGAGCCGTTTTTCACCACGAAGAAGCCGGGACAGGGAACGGGACTCGGCCTGGCCACGGCGGCAGGCATCGTGGCACAGTCTGGCGGTGATATCTCGGTGGCGAGCACCCCCGGACACGGGACGACTTTTCGCCTCGAGTTTCCGGCGGTCGCGCGGCCGATCGTTCCCGCGCCAGCGCGGACGGACACCGTCCCCACCCCGTGGGACGGCTCCCGCGCAATATCGAGCTCCGGCGAGCGCCTCCGGGTGCTCGTGGTGGAGGACCAGGACGAGGTGCGCCACCTGACCGCGCGCATGCTCACCGCCGACGGCTACGATGTGGTGCCCGTGCGCTCGGCCGAAGAGGCGCTGGACGTGCTGGGCGACGGGCGCGACGTGGCCCTCCTCCTGACCGATGTGGAGATGCCCGGCGCGAGCGGACGCTCACTCGCCGGATCGCTGGCGCACGACGACCGCCGCATCCCGGTCCTGTTCATGTCCGGCTATTCCAACGATTCGCTGCGGCTGCGCGGCGCACTCCCGCCTAACGCAGCGTTCCTCGCCAAGCCGTTCACGCACGATTCGCTGCGAGCGGCCATCCGAAAGGCACTCATCGGGTAGGGGCGCGCCGAGGCGAGAACGCGCGCTATCATCCGGGAGACAGCAGGTCACCCGAATCACGTCGCACCCCACCGCCCCGTGCGCGTCCTGTTCGCCGAGGATGATCGTCAGCTCCGTGAGTCCGTCGCCCGTGGCCTGCGCGAGGCGTCGTACGTGGTCGACCTCGCCGCCAACGGGACCGAGGCGCTGGCCCTCGGGCTCGAGCGCAACTACGACGTGGTCATCCTCGACATCCTCATGGCGGGGGCCAGCGGGCTCGAGGTCTGCAAGGCGATTCGGGCGGCCGAACACTCGGTGCCGATCCTCATGCTGACCGCGCTCGATTCCGTGGAGCAGCGCATCACCGGGCTCGATGCCGGCGCCGACGACTACCTGACCAAGCCGTTCGACTTCGGCGAGCTGCTGGCGCGCCTGCGGGCCCTCACCCGGCGACGTGGGGAGGTGCTCTCGCCCGAACTGGTCGTGGGCGACCTGGTCATCGACACGACGCGGCACCTGGTCCGGCGCGGCGCCCGCGAGATTCCCCTCACCACCAAGGAGTTCACCTTCCTGCATCACCTGGCCCGCCATGCCGGGCGTGTGGTGAGTCGCGCCGAGTTGATGGAGCACGTGTGGGAAGACAAGAGCAACGCGTACTCGAACATCATCGACGTCTATGCCAGCCGACTGCGGCGTAAGCTCGATGACGGGGACGACGTCCCCCTGGTGGTGACGCTGCGTGGGGCCGGCTTCATGCTCAATGTCCCCGCGGAACGCGACGAACCCTCCGGCGACTCGCCCGGGCCGGCGCCGGATGCGCCCACTGGTCCCGACGATCGGGGAGTTCGCCCCGGCGACCGACGGGGGTGACGATGCGCTGGTGGCCCTCCTCGCTGCGCGCCCGCATCACGCTCTGGTTCGCCGTGGTGCTCGGCGTCCCCCTGGTGGCCTTCGCCGCAGTGTCGTATGTCGTCTTCGATCGCACGCTGCTCGCGCGCACGGACCACTTCATGGGTGATGCGCTCAGCGCCTTTGCCCGCGAGCTGGCAAACGAGCGCCGCCTGGCGTCGAGCAATGCCATGGCAGCACAGACGACGGTGTACGAGGTGCGCTTCCGGCAGCTGCAGGTCGTGCTGGCCGACAGCGCGGGCACGCTGCTCGCCGCCAGCCCGGTCGAGGCAGACGCCGAGTCGCGGGCGGCCGGCATCGAGCCGCTGGATCCGGCGCGCGTGCTGGCCGCAGCCACCCGGCCAGACGCCGACGGCGAGTCCCGCACGATGGACGAGCCGGGCGGCGCCTATCGGGTGCACGCGCGCACGGTGCAGCTGGCGGGCGAGCCGGTATCGCTCATCGGCATCGCCCCGCTGCACGACATCGACGAGGTGCTGGCCCGGGTGCGCGGGGCCTTCCTGGTCGCCATTCCCTTGCTGCTGACGGCGGCCGCCGCCGGGGGGTTCTTCGTGGCGCGGCGCTCGCTCGCGCCGGTGTCGGCCATGGGAGCACAAGCCGCCGCCATCACCGACGCCAACCTGCACGAGCGCCTCCCGGTCGTCACGCCAAACGACGAGCTGGGCGGGCTGGCGACGGTGATCAACTCGCTGCTCGACCGCCTGGAGCGCGCCTTCGCACAGCAGCGACGCTTCATGGCCGACGCGTCGCACGAACTGCGCACGCCCACCGCCATCCTCGCCACCGAAGCCCAGGTCACGCTGTCGCGCGACCATCGCAGCGAGGGAGAGTATCGCGAGTCGGTGGCGGTCATGCAGGGGGCGGCCGGACGGCTCACCCGCATCGTGGACGACCTGTTCCTGCTCGCCCGCGCCGACGCCGGCTACCTGGTCGCACGCCATCGCGACCTCTACCTGGACGAGGTGGTGCATAACGCCACCCGCGCCATCCGACCCGTCGCGGAGCACCGAAGTGTGCGGGTAGAGCTGCTCCCGGTGATGGACGCCCCGTTCCATGGAGATGGAGACCTCCTGGGGCGCCTGCTGCTCAACCTGCTCGACAACGCCATCAAGTTTTCGGTCGGAAGCGGGACGGTCTCGGTGGAACTGGTCGCCCGCGCCGACGGCGGCGTGCCGCGCTACGAAATTCGGGTGGTCGATGACGGGCCGGGAATCCCCGCCGACCTGCAGGAACGGGTCTTCGAGCGCTTCTTCCGCGGCGACCCGGCGCGCGGACGGGTGGAACCGACCGAGACCAGCGGGGCCGGGCTCGGACTGGCAATCTCTCGGCGCATCGCCGAGGCGCACGGCGGGACGCTCGCACTCGTGTCGTCGCGGCCGGGGCGGACCGAGTTCTGCCTAACGCTACCGTCGCCCGAAGTGCCGCTGGCGCACGAGAGCGCGGGCGGGGCGCGCGGCTAAGGCGCGCGGCTTAGCCGCGCGACTAAGGCGCGCGCCGCCCGGCGCCGACTACGTGCCGCCGGCGCGCAGCGCCCGCAACGCCGCCATGCGCGCATCGCGCCACGACACGCGCGCCGGCAGCCCCTCGAGCGGGAGCCGCGCCCGCATCGCCCCCTGCAGCGTGGCCACGATCGCCTCGGTCACCACCGGCTCCGTTGCCCCGCGCTCGCGCGCCATCTGGTCGAACATGAAGCCGTAGCGCGCGAGATAGTCGGCAATGCCGCCCGGCGCATTGAGATCGACTCCTTCCAGCGGCCCGAGGAAGGCCCACCGCAGTCCGAAGCCGTCGCGGATGAGCGCATCGACGTCGGCGGGGGACATGAGTCCGTCCCGGATAACCGCGAACATCTCGGTGAGCAGGGCGCCTTGCAGACGATTCATCACGAAGCCGGGGCGTTCGCGCGTAACGAGGACCGGGACCTGGCCCACTGCGCGCATTGTCGCGAAGGCGCGCTGCGTCACTCCGCCGTCGGTGAAGGGTGCGGGGACCATCTCCACGACCGGGATCAGGTGTGGTGGCGTGGCCGGGTGGGCCACCAGCATCCGGGCGCGCCCAGCCAGCGATCCGGCGATACACGACATCCCGATCGACGACGTCGAACTGGCGAGGATCGTACCCGGACTCGTCAGGCGATCCAGGTCGGCGAACAGCGCCGACTTCACGGCCACGTCCTCCTCCACCGACTCCTGTACCCACTCGGCGCCATCCACCGCCTGCTCCAGCGACTCGGCCAGCGTGATGCGGGCGACGATGTCGTCGGGGGTGAGCGCCGGGGCGATCGCTCGTGCCGCGTCGGCCGCCCGGGTCACACGGTCCAGCAACGAATCGCGCACCGCATGGTGGCGGGAAAAGACGCGCGCCTCCCATCCCGCGCGCGCGAAGACCAGCGCCCACGAGCTTCCGATGATCCCGGCACCGACGATGGCGACCCGACGCACGCCCTGGCCGCCTCGCTCGTCTACTCCGGCCGCATCACGGTCGTCATGTGTCTCCATGCGACGAGCATTGCCGCGCGGGCGCGTCGGCGCAATCCCCGAGCGCCCACCTCACCCGCCGATGCCTTGCAGCAGGTCGCGCATACGGTCCATGCCGCCGTCCAGCCGCGCGGCGATGCGCCCCTGTTCGTTGACGAGCAGGGCCACGGGAGGATGCGCGATGTCACCCGTGGCAGGGTCGCGCGCGCGCGCGACTGACCACGCATCGAGCATGGCATTGACGTCGGCAACCTCGCCACTCAACACGCGATCCTCTGCAGTCAGCTCCCACTGAGCGGCGATGTGCGGGAGTCGCGCGGGAACGTCGCGCCACGGATCGAGCGTCACCACCACGATCGGGACCGACTCCTTCCCCGCCCCTCGGCGCGCCTCGCGCAGCTGGTGCACCTGCGTGGGACAGACGTCGGCGCAGTGGCCAAAGGCAAAGGTCACGATGACCGGACGACCGCGCCACACCGCCAGGTCGAAGCCCTCGCCATGCTGGTCGGTGAGGACGAGCGGCGGCGCCGGCAGGTCGAGGCGTGTCACCGGTGCGGCTGCGGTCAGCGAGTTGAACGTCTCGCCACGCTCGAGGGCGATCGCGCCAGCCACCACCGTCCCCGCTGCCACGCTTCCCATCGAGACAGCCAGCACCGTCGACAGCATCACCGCCTGCCCCCACCAGCGCCGCCTGAGCCACGCGAGGTCGGTGCGCAGCGACTCGCCCCAGACGCTGATGAGCACCCCCATCATCCCGATCGGCTCGCCCACCAGCAGGACCCAGCCGCCAGCCGACGGCAAGCCCGAGTCCACCGTCCCGAAGCAGGCGGCCCGCGTGCGCTCCACCCACGAGGGGACGTCGGCCCCGACGGGATACAGCGCCAGGGCCCACCAGCCGGCGGTGATCACGAGGATCAGCGCCAGCGTCATGGCGGCGACGCCGTGCCCGGGGGCATTCCCCCGGGCACGACCGCCAGCCGCAACCAATCCGTCGCTCACTACCCCACCTTCCAGAGCACGCTCAGCAGCTTCCAGTTGGTGAAGTAGTAGACCACGAACGCCACCAGGAATACCGCCACGAGCGCCATCGTCCCCGGCGTCGGCCCGGTCCAGCGCGATGACTCGCGATGGAGGCGCTCGTTGATTTCATCCACGTTGGCGGCATGCACCGGCGGATGGGTCAGCCCCTGCGGAATCCCCGCCACGGCGACGCCGCGCACGACTTCGCCTAACGGTTCGCCGAAGAAGACCGACTTCACGGCAATCGCGATGAAGATCAGCGCACCGGTCACGGCCATGATCCCGCCGATCCCCATCACGGCGAGCACGAGGTCGACCGCGGGGTCGAACTGCACGCTGAACGGCGCCTGCGAGAACGAGATGTCCCAGTGCCGCCGCGGAACGCCGAAGCTCCCCGCGAACGTCATCCCCATCGACAGGAGGAGCATCCCGAGGGCGAAGAGATACGGCTGCCACCGCGCCGCCGCCCAGAACGCCACCTTGCGACGGAAGACGAGCGGGATCAGGTAGTACGTCGCCGCCATGAAGGCCATCGCC
>Ga0138256_10005125_pt1 | contig 13876 bp, 12 predicted proteins | sample KNB2016incub_MG_FD_105486 | JGI IMG/M metagenome (GOLD analysis project Ga0138256, IMG submission 105486) | Active sludge microbial communities from wastewater in Klosterneuburg, Austria - KNB2014incub_MG | ecosystem: Engineered > WWTP > Activated sludge > Unclassified | place: Austria...
AAGAACGTTCAGTTCCCTCAAGAGAGGCCACAACATCCCGACGATCTTCTGTTTTAAGAAGACAAAAACGAAAATCCTCAGGAGCATAATGAGTAATCCAATACCAAGCACGTACAGCTCGTTCTTCAAAGGCCTTAAAATCCTCAGGTGTTGTAAGGGATGGAAAATAACTTAAGGCCTTTTGTTGATCTCCGTTTACTATTTGTAAAACATTACATAGATGTCTAAAAGGTGCCCTGAACGGTGGAGTATAATCATTGGGAATATTTTCTTGAAGTTGGGCCAATTGATAAGTTCTTAAGGCCAGTTGATACTTTTGATTTTGGGCCATCGATAAATCTTTAAGGCCTTCTTCGCAATATTTTTCTAAACGGTCAAAGTCTTCATAATTTTTAATAACATCTAAATCAAAACCAAAAGAAAAATCCACATTTGGACGATAACTAGCAAAAATCCAGCGAATCATTTCTGGCGTGTATACTTTTAAGACATCTGAAACGGTAAAGAGTTCTCCCGAAGAACTACTCATTTTACCACTTCCTCCCTTGATCGAAACAAAATCATATTGAAGATATTGCGGAGGGTTGTGTTGATAGACTTCTTGAACAATTTCTTTGGCAGTTGTGTAGCTACCTCCTTGGCTAGAGTGATCTTTTCCTCCAGGTTCAAAGTCAACCTTTTCATAGGCCCAACGCATAGGCCAATCTATTCGCCAAGGCAATTTTATTTTGTCAAAATCTTTCTCTAAAAAAAGTTCTCCTTTTTGAAAACAAAGACCACAAGAATAGGAAAGAGATTCTTTTTCTAAATGATAGTAAATCTGTTCCATTTTATCTCTGTGGCAATGCTCACAGTAAAGAGAGACCGGAAGCCAAGAATCTTCTAAATCCTGCGTTCTAAATTTATTTAAAATATTTTTTATTTTTTGAGAGGATTTTAAGGCCAATTTAATTTGATCTTTATACTCCCCTTTTTTGTATTTTTGAGACTGCCTAAGAGGAAGAAGAGAAATTCCCATTTTTTTTAACTCTTCCTCAAAATTTTTCATATGAAATGCCGCATAACTCTCTTCTTTTCCATAAGGATCTGGTGTTTCTACTATTGGGTAAAAAAGATATTTTTCCAAAAGTTCCTGATTAGGCATATTTTTAGGAACTTTTCTAAAAGTATCAAAATCATCCCAACTAAAAATAAAACGGACATTTTTTCCCTTACTTCTTAAGGCCCTGGCCACTAAATCTACAGTCATCACTTCTCTAAAATTGCCAAAATGAACAACACCTGAAGGGGTGATCCCACTTGCCAAGACATAGTCTTGCTTATCCCCTAATTGTTTAATTAATTTAAAGGCCTCTCTGTCTGCCCAATGAACAGGAAATAAAGTAGAAAGAGAATTTGTCGGTATTGAGGAGTTCATAATAGGGCAAGATTGCCAACAATACTAATCATTGGCAAGATACCTAGGTCAAAAAGGAAGTGAATCAAATGCTTGCAAATATTCTAAAATTCGCTCTTTTATTTTTCTTTATTCGATTTATTTTAAAAAAAATTTTTCCCTCCGCTTCTCCTACAAATTCTACAAATGGAAAAATAAAAAATACAACTTCTCAAAATTTTAAGGATACCAAGGCCACTAATGATACCATAGAGGTAAATGACTATACGATTTTAAATAAGGAAGAAAAATACTAAGGTTATTAAAAATGAAATGGAGCTTTAGGGAAATTTTTTCGATTGGGATAGGGCCTTCAAGTTCTCATACAGTAGGCCCTATGAAGGCCGCTAAAATTTTTCTTGAATCGCTCAATTCTCTTGGCAAATTGCAAGAGGTGGAAACTCTTTCCATTGAACTTTATGGTTCTTTGGCCTTGACAGGTATTGGCCATGGAACTGATTCTGCACTTATATGGGGGCTGGAAGGAGAAACTCCTCAAGATTTAAAAATAACAGAAGGAAAAAATCGCATAAAAGAAATTTTAGAAAATAAACTTCTTTTTCTTTTAGGAAATAAAAACCTTCCTCTTCTTTTTGATATAAAGCGAGACATTGTTTACCAAAAAACAAGAATTTTACCCCTACACTCTAATGGCATGATCTTTAAGGCACACTTAAAATCTTCTGCTCTCTTTTGTGAAACTTTTTATTCAATAGGAGGGGGGCACATTGCCACTGAACAAGAACTAAAAGAAGTAAAACAAGAACTCAACACCAAAGAACAAAAGATTCCTCCTTTTCCTTATTTTTCAGGGGCCAATATCATTTCTTTTTGTAACCAAAACAAAATTTCATTTTATGATCTTTTAAAGGCCAATGAAATTTTTTATTACCAAGAAAAATGGGATGAACCTTTTAAAAATATTTGGGAAGTTCTTGTAGAGTGTCTTAACTCTGGACTTTTAAACAGTACACAAACTTTTTTACCTGGCCCACTTAAAGCAAGGAGAAGGGCCTTTAAGCTCTTCCAGCAAATCACATCAAAAAAAGTGAATTCTTCACAGCACAGTTTTACCCTTTTAGACTGGTCTAATGTTTTTTCTTTGGCCATTTCTGAACAAAATGCAGCAGGAGAGCGCATTGTTACCGCTCCAACCAATGGTGCTGCAGGAATTATCCCTGCTGTTTTTTTTACCTATCTTGTGGCCATTGCTCCAACACCCTTCATTTCTCTCAAGAGAGAAGATATTTCTACACGTTTACTCTTTCCCTCTTGGGAACTTATCCAAGAACAATTTATTCATTACTGCCTTGTCTGTGCAGGAATAGGCCTTCTTTACAAAATGAATGCCTCCGTTTCTGGAGCAGAAGTAGGCTGTCAAGGAGAAATCGGAGTTGCAAGTTCTATGGCCGCAGCAGGGCTTTGTGCTCTTATGGGAGGACATATTGAACAAATAGAAAATGCGGCAGAAGTGGCCATGGAACATCATTTAGGGCTTACTTGTGACCCAATTGGTGGACTTGTTCAAATTCCTTGCATCGAAAGAAATACAATGGGGACGTTAAAAGCAATCAATGCGGCCCAGTTAGCAATAGGAGGGGATGGAAGTCATATCGTCTCTCTTGATTCTGTTATTAAAACAATGAAACAAACAGGAGAAGATATGGGAGAAAAATATAAAGAGACTTCCAGGGGTGGACTTGCTGTTTTTGTAAATTTGCCAGAATGCTAAAATAAAAATTTTAAGCTTTTTATTTCTTTCTATTACATTTATTGACATTTGTTGACATTTGTTGACTATTTTTTCTTTTTATTAGATTTAGAAAATCATGAATATTTCTACTCTTGCTCGTTTTGTTGTCTTTTCTTTTTTATTTTTATTCTTAAATTTTCCTTTTGCCTTTAAAAGTGAGGCCAAAACACACCATCTATGGCTTAAAATTAGTAAGAAAATTCAAGGAATCACTCCTTTTAGAGACCCTGAACTCTTATTGGTCTCACACTCTAGAATTTTATCACTCAAAAAAACTTCCCTTTGCTCTATTTACAACAAATATATTCAAACAAATCATAATTTTACAATTCAAAAGTATGTAAAAAATCATGCCTTTAAAGACTCTCTCTTTTACGAATATTCTCTTGTTTTTGAAGATTTTTTTTGCACTCAAGGGCACTTGCTTTCCTTCTCTTTTCTTAATACAAATCGCAAAGAATGCTTAGAGAATTTGGGAAATCATCCATCCTGTCTCTCTCGTGTGATTTTTTCTCTCACAAATCGCCCGACTCCTCCCGCTCCTGTTTTTAAAAAAACGATCTACTGCCATACCCTTGAGAAAAAAAACTATATTTCTTGCTCTGTTTCTCCGAAGGCAACTCATCTTACACCGAACTATACCCTGCAATTACCTTTAGATAAAAATTCTTTTGTCACGATCATGGCACCTTAAGAAAGAAGAGGGGCAATCTCCTTTTGTAAAAGTTCTAAAGAAGTTTTTTCAGGATAAAGTAAAGAAAGAGCATGCCTTAAGGCCGTTCTGGCCCCTTCTTCTATCACTGGGTGGTAAAAAGGATAAAGAAGCAATTCCTCCACAGTTTTTTGATCTTGTATGGCCCAAGAAAAAAGATGGCCCAAATGTTCTGCTTGAGGCCCATAAATTTCTGCTCCCAAAAGTTGACCTGTTTTTAAAGCACAATACAAATGAAGTTTTCCTTCTTCTTCATTTTCCACAATACTACGCCCCTGTCCTTCAAAAGAGGCCTTCCCAATCACAAAAGGAATTTTTTCCTCCTCTAATTCTTCATATTTTTTACCAACATAGGCCAACTGTGGATTAGTAAAGACAATAGAAAGAGGGGCCTTTCTTTTAAATTTTGTAACGCTCCCTAAAGTTAGGGTGGCGTTAATCCCTGCAATAATTCCTTCATCTGAGGCCTCATGCAGAATTGTTTTATCCCCGTTACTATCTCCTGCAATAAAAAGATGTTCGTATCCTGCACATTGCATTGTTGAAGAATCATAAAGAGGAATCATGGAGGTAGAACCTGTGTTACTTTGTCTATATTTTAAAAGAGGCAAATTTTCTAAGCCTAACTGTGTTAAATTAGGGGTTCGTCCGATGGCCAATAAAATTTTTTCTGTTTCGTATTCCTGTAATAATTCTTGAGACGTTGTGGGGTCAATTTGTTTAACCCACACTTTTATTTTTTCTACTTTATCTTTGACTGTTTCTATTTTTTCTATTGTTCCTTGAAGCAAGGGCATTTTTTGAGATATTTTCTCCCATAAATAGGACTTTAATTCTGGATCACTCACCAAGGCCAGGCGTCGAGAACGATTTATTCCGAGACACTCAATTCCTAACATTTTTGCCGCAAGTCCTAATTCAAGCCCAATAACTCCTAACCCCCAAACAATCATCTTTTTTGGAAGTTCTTCTTGTTCAAAAAATTCGTTTGTATCCATAAAAAATTTTCTAAAAGGTAAAAATTTTTCAGGAAAAAAGGGAGAAGACCCTGTGGCAATAATAATTTTTTTAGCAGTAATTTCTGTATGAAAATGGGAAGAGAAAACTTCTATAGTATAGGGAGATTTAAAGTGTGCACGGCCCATAAGTAAATGCTCTTCTTTCCAAGATTCATGTCCACTAAGAACAGAACGAACAAAACGATCTCGTTTTTGACGAACATAGGACATGATTTTTTGGGATTCAACTCTCAAAGAATCTGCTCCTAAAATACCCTCTTCTGAAAAAAAGCGGCGTTTATAAAAATCTTTGGCGGTTTGAATAAATACCTTGGATGGCATACAGCCTACTCTTGCACAGGTAGTTCCAAGAGGGCCTGAGTCAATCACTACATAAGAAGAAGTTTTTTGAGCAACGATTTTTCGAGCAGAAAGGCCGGCCGAACCTGCTCCAATAATCGCAATTTCCACATTCTTTTCAATAATTTTAGTTTTATTTTGCATTATAAAGAACTCCCTCACTATTTTTTAAAGACAATTTATTTTTTGGCATAAGTTTTGCTGATCTCTTATAGTACTATGAATAAAAAAAATAATTTATCCAAAGTAACGAAAAAAGATCTTCTTCCTTTTTTACCGATTGTGATACTTCCAAGTATCTTAGGACTTTTTTTGTTTATTTATTATAGTCAAAAGAGGGAAATTGCTCAAATCTTTTCACCCCCTCCTATTGTTTTAGAATTTAAAAAAAATCCTAAAATTTGGGGGACTTACATTCTTAACTCAGTCTCTCTCATGGGAAGTAAGTCGTCTATTTCTGGGCAACATTCTTGGACACTAGCAAAGAAAAAAGATCAACTTATTTTATTTTACCCTGAAAAAAAAATTAATGAAGAAACAAAAGAAATTGATATTAAAATTCACTCTCAATCTTTGCTTTATAATCAGGCAGGGGATTACCTCTCACTTGAAAATCCCAATATACCACATTTATTTGAATCCTTGTCTGAGGAATTAGGGGAATTAGGCCCTTCCTTGGCAATACAAAAAGAGGGGGAAGAAGAAAAGAATTTAGGCAATAACTTTTTTTGTCGAGAAGTGGCCAATCAGATTCTTTGTTATTTATAATTAAAAAATATTTTTTAGAGGTACCTTGTGGGCACAAAAAAAGAAGTTGGCCTAAAATCGCTAAGACAAAAAGAGGAAAAAGATCAGATCTCTCATAGTTCTTCTGTGTCTTCTGTGTTTTTATCCTTAAAACATAAAAATACAGAAAAAATAGAACTTTTGAAAAACACCCCCCCAATAGTTGAAGAATTGGCCTTTATAGAAAATCTTTCTTTTTCAGTCCATTCCTTAGAACAATCTCAAAAAAAATGTTTCTTTTTTCTTCGAGATTTAAAATGGGCAATTCCTAGTGCTAACAATAACTCTTTAAAAAATCGCCTCCCTCACGATCCTAAGTAACGAAAATAAGCAAAAATCGTATTTTTTTCTTTTTGTAATTTTCCCCTCACTGATACTGACTTTTAATCTTTAATTGTTTATTATTTGGTTTCTGTAACGATTTTCGCTTAAGCATAAAAATTATTCTGTTTAGCATCGGTGGTGAAATTGGTAGACACGTACGCTTGAGGGGCGTATGCCGAAAGGTGTGAAGGTTCAAGTCCTTTCCGATGCACCATTTTCAAAAGAAAATTCACACTCTTCAAGCAAGTATGAACTACATAAAATTTATACGTCGCCTTAACACAAAAGACGCTGTCATCATTGGGCTTGGCTCTATGATAGGTGCTGGAATTTTTACAGTAGCTGGCCCTGCGGTTTTTGTCGCAGGAAGTGGCCTACTTATTAGCGTTTTTCTTGCAGGTATTATTGCTTTTCTTAACGCTCTTTCAATGGCACAACTGGCCTCTCTTTATCCTCATTCTGGAGGAGTTTATCTTTATGCACAAAAACAACTTGGGGATTTATGGGGTTTCTTGGCTGGATGGGGTTTTATTATAGGAAAAATTGCCAGTTGTACCGCTATGGCCTTAACCTTTGGTCTTTATGCGGCCCCTAACTATCCAAGAATCACGGCCATAAGTATGATCATTCTCTTAAGTTTAATCAACTATTTTGGAATAAAAAAAACAGCATTTGTCACAAAAATTCTCCTCTTTATTGTTCTTTTTTCTTTAGCAGTTGTCTTATTTTCGGCCTTCGCAGGAGGAACGATCAATATTTCAAGAATAATTCATCCCTTAGAAAAAGGAGGCCTTGCAGGTATTTTTCAAGCCACTGGCCTTATGTTTTTTGCTTTTGCAGGGTATGCCCGAATTGCAACTTTGGGAGAAGAAGTACTTTCTCCAGAAAAAACAATTCCAAAGGCCATTTTTATTTCTCTTGGAATAACACTTGGTCTTTATATTTTGCTAATGGCCTTTACCCTTCTTTCTCTTGAAACAGAGAAAATTGCTCTTTCTAAAACACCCTTGGCCCTTGTTGTAGAATCTAGTCGTTATTTTGTATTGGCCCCAATCGTAAGACTCGGGGCCTCTTTTGCTTCCTTAAGCGTTCTTTTATCTTTAATGGCCGGTATTGGAAGAACTATTTTTGCAATGGCCTCCAACAATGATCTACCAGCTTGGTTTAGTACCATCCACCCTAAATATCATGTTCCTTATCGAGCAGAACTTTCTCTTTGTCTTATTATTTGCTTACTTCTAATTTTTACTGATATCAGATCTGTGATTGGGTTTAGCTCTTTTGCGATTCTTTTTTATTATACACTTGCTAATATTTCGGCATGGAAATTACATCCTTCAGAGAGAAAAATTCCTCGCTGGACATCTCTCTTAGGGGCCTTTGCTTGCCTTGCTATCGCAGCACATCTCCCCTTAAATTCTATTTTTATTGGCCTTATTATTTTTGGAGTTGGCCTTGTTTTTTATCTTTATTTAAGAAAAATTTAAGATAATCAAAAAACTTCACAACAAAATCACTCATAAGACACGAGATGAAAGCAGGTAACGCAATCTTAAAACCAAAAAGCTCAATGGCCATAAGGGCACAAGAATAGGGTGTTTTGGAAACTGCTGCAAAAACACTCACAAATCCAAGACGCCCTAAAAAGGCAGAAGAAAGAGGTAAAATAGCAGAAAGGGCACTTCCAAAAGTTGCCCCTACAAAAACTAGAGGAACAAATTCTCCGCCCTTAAATCCCCCCCCAAGGGTAAAAGCGGTAAATAGTATTTTGAAAAGAGAATCCTTAAGGCCTAAAATTTCTGTCATGGCCTCTTGAATAACAGGGAGACCTAGACCAGCAAAACGATAAGGCCCATGCCATAAAGAAAAGGCCCCTTCTCTAAAAAAACTTCCTTCTAAAACATAAAAACAAACTAAAATAGATCCAAAAATAAAAGGACGAAAAGGAGGATAAGAAACTAAAGTACTACTTAATTTCTCAAATAAATGAGTTAAAAAGAGAAAAACTTTGGCCACAAGACCAAAAAAAATTCCGACCAAAACCACCATTAAAAATATTTTATAAGAAAAAATGGGTGCTTGAGATAGAGGAGGGTAAAACGAATGGGGTGCCTTTAATAAATTAGCGGTGTAGTAGGCCACCCAAGAAGCAAAATAACAAGGATAAAGATTCCTCCAGTTTAAAAAAAATTTGATCTTTCCGTTTTTTACTGGATTCATCAACTCCATTCCAAATAAACCTCCGGCCCACGGAGTTCCAATTCCTGCTCCTATTCCAGCGGAAATGGCCGAAACTAAAAGAGTTTTTTTTTCTTCTACGCTGAATTTAAAAAACCTTTTTAATTGATCGCCCAAACAAGCAGACATTTGAACAACAGTTCCCTCCCTTCCAACAGAACCTCCAAACAAATGAGTCACAAGGGTTCCTAAAAAAATCATAGGGGCCATCCGCAAAGGAATAATTTTAGAAGGGTTATAATGGTAAATTTCTTCAAAAAGAGCATTATGTCCCTTTGAGACTTCTTTGCCGTATTGATGATAAAGAAGGCCAACGAAAAGGCCTCCTATTGGAAGTCCAAAAATTAAAAGAGTATTTGCTTCTCTCAATAAGGTTATCTTCTCAAGAAAAACAAGAAACAACGTGGCCGCTATTCCTCCAGAGGTTCCAGTAATGAGACCAATACAGGCCCATTTAAACAAATAAGATGTCACATATTTCCTTTTCTTTTGATTTTTTTAAATTATGAGTATTTTTTTCCTGCTTTTTTTTTCTTCTTTTCATTTCTTTCTTTTTTATAAATTCTTATAGAATGAAAATACTTTTTATTTTTACTTTGCTATGTTTGATTACTCCAAAAGAAAACATTTTGGCAGTCTCAAAAAAATTTTTGGCCTCCTCTTGTTACAATTTTAAAGTCGAAAAGAGAAGAAATGAAATATTTCTTTATCCAAAGATCAAGGAAATCAAAAAAGGAAGAAAAAATTTTACTTGCTCTAGACTTCTCTTAGAGAAAGGAGAGACTCTTACATTTGTTCTTCCAAAAATGTTGAGGCCGAGACAATCTAAAAATAATACTTTTATAATAAATATCAATAATTTAATCCTTAAAGGGGATAATTCCCTTACTATCACAACAAATTCTGCTCAAAACAAAGGAAAGAGAAAGAAGAGCAAAATAAGAGAAGAATTGCCCTCTTTAATTTTAAATTTAACCTCAAGAAAAAAACAATCTGATCCTCAAAAGGAAGAGCTCTCACCTCTTATAATTTACATTGGACAAAAAAAAGAAGATAAAATTGGAAATTTTCTCTTAAAAAGTAAGGGCCCTTTTGAATATGAAATAAAAGAATTTGGCTCAACCATTCAAGGGAAAACTCTTTTTGATATTCTTTAGATCTTTAGATGAAATTTTTCTAAAAAAGAAAAAGGCATAGAGAAGATTTTCTCCTCCCTATGCCTAAACATACCTAAACCTTATAAAATAAATTTTTTAGATTTTACAGATTACTCTAACGTCAATTTTGTTCCTTTTCGTTTAATTGCATTAAGCCCATTACCAAAATTGTAACGAGTTCTATCGTCTAAAGATTGAATTCGATAGATGACTTGAGAGTAGTCTCTATCATTTCGAATACTTCTCAATTCTTTTAACGTCTTATTATCAACTGGAACCTTTTGTAAAATAGCATTCAGTAATTCAAAATTTAAAACAGAACTTAAATCAGCAAAAAGCCCTATACCAGATTTATCTCCTGTAAAAACGCCTACACTTCCTAAAACTCCTTTGATATTAAAACCTAAAAATATTCCAGAAGGTGGCAAATAATTGGCAATGGCCTGAAATTCTTTAATTGCCATGGCAAATCCAATAAAGGTAAACCCTTTATCAAGACCTAAATAAATTTTAGAGTCAATTCCAGGAATGGCCAGTTCAAAAACATTTTTATCCTTTATCCCTCCAATAGGAAGATCACGCCCATTAGGAAGAGTTGGTTTTAAAGAACCAGAAGTTTGAGCAATGGCCGAAAGATTTAAAGAAATAGTAATTTGGTTCATCTGAGATCCATTTCCAAGATATGGCCTCATACTAAATTTTCCAAACATTCTTTTCCCAGCAGAGTTTGGATCCATAATAGGCAAATCTAAAGAAGTAAACGTAAGATCTCCTAAATAAAATTGGGCCCCTAGATCTAAAAAAACATCATCATTACTTGCATAGGCCTTAACTCCGATGTCTTTTACAATTTGATTTTGAGGGTTAGGCCCACAAGAAAAGGAAACTAACAAGACTAAAAGTAATAAAAAATGCTGAATCATAGAAACCTCTTTTAGAGAGGAAAAAAGATTTCTTACCTTTTTTATTCACAAACGTGCCACTACAACAAACGTGCCGCTAAAAAGGAAGAAACTTGATAAAGGCAGTACGTTTATTGTACAAGCAAAAGCAAGAAGGATTTTGATGCCTTGAAAAATCAGTACCTTAAAATTTTTTTTCTTTTTACACAGAATTTTTTTTTAAAAAAAGTGCCAACTTTCATTGGCATTGGACTTTTTTTGTTTATTTTTTCGTGTCATATTTGGCTACTTTTTTTTCTAAAAATAAAAGAAAATAAGGCCTTTATTCTTCGCTCTTCTTCTTCTCTTTCTCTTTCTCTTTTCCTTTCTAGTGAAAAATTTTTTTCTTCATCTCCCTTGAATCCCTTGAAAAATACGAAAAAAAAGAAAGAGAATAAATCTAATGCTGAGATTAAAGAAAGCAAATCCAGTAATAGGACTGGCCCAAAAAGAGTTTTTTATGTCCATCCTAAATACCCTCAAGAATCTTTAGATTTAGAGCAAGAGGGCCTTGTGAGATTAGAAGTACTTGTGAAGGAGAACAAAATAGCTCAAATACTAATCAAAGAGTCTAGTGGCTTTTCTCTTCTTGATAACGCAGCAATAGAGGCCATTTCTCAATGGCAATTTGAAGATTCTACTCAAAACTTTTCTTTTGATCAGCTTATTGATTTTCGCCTTGAAGAGTCAAAAGTGCTTGTTCCATCTCAGTAAACTCTCTTTCTCTTGAAAGACTTTTTGAATATTTAGAATAAACAGTAGCAATAAGATCTTTTATTTCTGCAAGTAAGAATAAATCTACTTCCGTATTTTTTTGAATAGATAATCTCTTGCTATATTCTTCTATTTTAAATTTTTCTTCAGAAGATAACATTTTTTCGAAATGGGACTTGGCCCAAATAAGAGATGTTTGAAAAAGATCAATTATATTAGGTCTTACTTGAGTACTAGGAATAGACATTTTTCTAAAAAGACTATTGGCAATCCCCTCAATTAACCTACTTTCTTGATTATGCCCAATCATTCTGGCAAAAGAAATTCCGCCAACAAAATTCAAATTATAAAAAGTAGTCATTGTTGCTTTTGCTAATAAATTTTCCTCTCTTTCTTCATTTGGGTAATAAGTAAAATTTAACTCAAACATCCAAGGAAATCTTTGTTGCAATTCTTCCCAGAGTGTAAAAAGTTTTGCTTCTACTAACAAACGCATGAATGTTTCACCACTAAAAAAAGTCATATGCATAAATTTTGCAAAAGCACCTGAAAGCTCTCCAATTGTTTTTTCAGCAGCAAAGATGGCCCCAGCTTTTATAAAATTAGTTAATTTCTGAACAAGGGCCCCTGTATTATTTAAAAAAACCATAGTGGCCGCACCATGGATAGAGGCCTCTGTTAAGGCCTTTGAACTTTCAAATGTTCTTCCATCTCCAATTAAGCTTAAACGAGTAAGACCTGACCCTATGGCAAACAAAAGGCCATAACAGGCCATAAAATTGGCCCCTGTAATTAAAACTTGTTTTGTATACTCAGTTGCCATAAAGACTCTATAACCCTTTGTAGAAGTATGAAGGCCTAATAAAATGGCAATTTCTGAGAGCATTCGTGGCGTAGCTTTTAATCCATAAACACCATGAGAGAGACTGTGCTTGAGGGCATAATAAAGGGCCATATTGGAAGGAACTTTAAGAATAGGTATCTTTGAAATAAAAGGGGCCAATCTCTCCCCTACTTCGGCCACATTCTTTGCTAATTTTGCTGAAAGTAAAAGATGACCGGCCTCCTCTAAAAATTTTTTTGTTGTTATTCTTCCTTGCTCTGCTACTTGCAACAACTTTTTGTAAACACGCCCCTTAACGGGAATATTATAAAGAGTACTTATTTCCCCTAAAAGCAAGACATTTGAAGCAACATTTTGAGAGGCCGTAGTATTTGCTGTGACAAGAGAAGAGGTTTGAATTTTTTTTGAAAATCTTGCCAATAAAGAGACCCTTCTAAGAACGAGACCTCCAAGTCGTGCCACACCTCCTCCTACCATGACAGAGGCAATTTCTACAGGTAATCCTGTTTGATAACTATGGAGTTTTTCCATAGACCTTATTCCTGAGTTTACTTGATCAAAAAAATCCCCCCATGAATTGCCATATTTTATAAGATTAGGGGCATAGTATTCATAAAAGAAAAGAAGCGCCTCTCCTAGTGCCGGTGTCACTTCATTAAATCTTTTCCGTAAAAGTTCATTTTTATTTTTATTTTTTTCTTTCAGAAAATCATATAATTTATTCCAAAAAATTTTTTTATGACTTAAGGCCTTCGGTAGTAAATATCTATCTACTACATTTTCTTCACACTTTTCTTCTACTTTTTTTTTCTTCTTTTTATCTTGTAAAAAAACTTTTTTAAATTCTTTTAAATTTGTATATGTTTCTTCTTGACATGTTTTTTCTGCTAAAAGCAGATGATTGGCCTTTCTTAAACCTCTTCTCATTTCTAAGACTTCAAAAATTTTTTTCTCTCGATTTTCCTTTTTTAGTCCTATAAAAATAGGAGAAGTATAGGTTATTTCTTTTTCAAAAATTTCAGAAAGAACATTTCTTAAATCTCCTTCACTTATGAAAGGAAGATCTAATTTTTCAAGAATTTTATACACAATTCTTCTTTCACAAGAAATGTCACTTTCTCCTGTTTTTTGACATTTTTTTATTTTTTTCTCAAGATTGTGTGATCTTTGCCCAAAATAAAAATATTCTACAATCACTTTTTTTATATTTTTGTTTTGGGAAACACTCCAAAAATATTTAATAGAAGGGATAATATTTTTTTGAACAAGTATTCTACTTTCAGAGTTAAAGGCCTCAATAATTGCCTTTTCATCAAAAATTTCCAAAAATTCTTTTTGTTCTTGTGGTGTCAATAAGGTTTTTTGTGCTTCTTCTAAAAATTTTGTCTTTAAAAGCAACTGTTGCAAGATTATACCAGCAACACCAAATTTACTTCCTTGGCTTGGGCCAAATCCTCTTTTAGCAAAATACCAATATAAATTCAAAAATTCCTCATACCATTTCCAGCTTCCTGCAGAAAACCTTCTTTTATGTATTTTCTTTTCATTTTTTTCAACTAGAATCTAAGTAGGAAAAAATATTAGGGTGTTTTTCGTCTTGATAAAGAACTCCAA
>Ga0138256_10005127_pt1 | contig 13871 bp, 11 predicted proteins | sample KNB2016incub_MG_FD_105486 | JGI IMG/M metagenome (GOLD analysis project Ga0138256, IMG submission 105486) | Active sludge microbial communities from wastewater in Klosterneuburg, Austria - KNB2014incub_MG | ecosystem: Engineered > WWTP > Activated sludge > Unclassified | place: Austria...
CGCCCTGTGCCTTCTTGCCCGCTCCGCCAGGGCCTCCGCGAGCACAGACTCGGTCCTGGTCACCAATCGATCGACCGAGAAGTCCTTGACGATGCGATCTCGCAGTGCCATCCGATCGACGAGCCCCCGGTCGATGTCCTGCAGAAGTGCAATCATTGCTGCGTGGAGCGAGCTGACATCGCCGCCGCGCGCAACGTACCTGGGCGATTGCACGATGAGCGCCGAGTCGCCGACGTCGGTCACCACGCATGGCACTCCGCACGCCATCGCCTCGGCGATCACGTTCGAGAAGCCTTCTCCGAATATCGACGCCGAGCAGAGGCCATCCAGAGCGCTGTAAACCGGAACGGGATCGGGCAGCGCCTCCTGCCAGATCACCCGGTCCGCAAACTCGAATTCGTCCGCGCGACGACGGAGTTCCGCAGCGAATGCCGGACTGCCGCTTCCGACGCAGACAAAACGGACATCCGGGCGAATCGCTGCAAGGCGTGAGGCCGCCTCGAGGAATATCCGATGCCCCTTCATCGGATCGAGTCTCCCCACCAGTCCGATCAGGATGGAATTGTCGGGAACGCCCCAGTTCACCCGCAGCGTGCTTCCGCGGCGAGCATCACGCACAAATCGCGCCGTATCGATCCCGTTGTGGACGACACGCATGCGCGATTCCGGGTAACCGGTCCGGACATGATGCTCGAAACCAGCCTGTGAATTCACGAGGATTCGATCAGCGAGACGCGCCAGCAGGACGCCTCCGCGCTCTGTGAGACGCGTGAGCCATTCGTAGTGTTCGACGTTCAGGTTCGATGCGCGAACCCCCCAGACGATCGCGGTGGAGCGCAGCAATGGCGCCGAGATCGCGGCCAGCATGTTGGGCACCGAGAGATAACTGTGCAGGACGTCCGGACGTTCGGTTCGAAGCAGGCGCAGCAGCCTCACCGCGAAGCCGGCAACGTCCCACCTGCCGCGCTTCTCGAGGTCGTGCAGCGGCACCCCGGCGCGCTCCAGCTCGGCGTCCAGCGGGTGACCCGAATAGAAGACCGCCACCGAGACGTCGTGGCCGCGACGATGCAGACCCGCGGCGAGCTCGACCAGCTGCCGCTCGGCGCCGCCGAGGCCGAGCGACCTCGCGAGAAACACGATCTTCACCGCCGGGACCCCGCAGCATCGTCGATGAGCGCGTCCCATTGGGCCCCGACCCGATCGACGGAGAACCGCTGGCGAACCTCCAGGGCGACCGACCCGAGTCTCGCGCGCGCGACGTCGTCGCCCATCAGCGCCCTCATCGCCGCCGACAGCGCCGCCACGTTCTCCGGCGGGACGAGCACTCCGTCGACGCCGTCCCGGATGATGTCTGCGGGCCCGCTGCGACAGTCGAAAGCCACGCATGCAATGCCGAACGCCATCGCCTCCAGCAGTGCATTCGGGAAACCCTCGTAGCGCGAGGACAGTACGAACATGTCCGCAGTGCCGAGCAGCGCCTCTGGCCGGTCGACGCGTCCGGCGAACTCGACGATGTCGCGCACTCCCGCCGTGACGGCAAGCTTCTCGAGCGTCCCGCGCCCTGGTCCGTCGCCGATGATGACCAGGCGCCATCCGTATTCCCTGGGGCCCCCGGAGGCAAAGGCCTCGATCAGCAGGTCGAACCCCTTCTGCTCGACCAGCCTGCCCATGGCCATGACGACCCGGGGCGTGCCCTTCGCACACTCCCGGTCCTCGTCGACCCTGGTCAAGAGCGCCGGCGAAATCGGGTTGGGGATCACGACGCAGCGCCGCAGTCGCATCGTCCCCGACATCCACTCGGCGACCGGGCGGGTCTGGGCGACCACCGCGAAGGCCCTGGAATACGCATGGGCCCGGAGCAGCGACCACGCCCGCCCAACCGCATGGGCACGCGGGTCGATCCGTTCCGACACGATCGTCGGAACCCCGAGCCGCGCCGTCGCCATCAACGTCAGCACGTTCACGGTGTTCAAGAAGCTCACCACGACGTCCGGTCGGCTCGCGGCGATCGCCTCGCGCAGCGCGCGTATCCGCCTGATGTTCTGGATGACCGCGTCCCGGGGGCGCCGGGACACACCGGTCACGCCGAGGCCGACGCGCTCGATGCTGCCGTCGAGCCGATAGAAGTCGTCGCCTGCACCGGAGAGCGTCACCAGGGTGACGGAATGGCCCTCGGCTGCCCACCGGTTCGCGAGCGTACTGAGCACGCGCTCGGCGCCGCCTGCACCGAGCGTCGAGATGACCAGGCAGAGGCGCCTCAGGCGCCGGCCGGAGACCGGGGAGGCTTGATCGCGACGCATGCAACCAGCGGGGACGTGAAGCGGTTCGGACGCGCGAACGGCAGCAACGGCTCGATGACCCAGACCGCCTTCGACATCCAGGACCGCAGCCTGACCGCCGGACGGTACCAGGGACGGTCCGCGCGCCCGTCGAGGTTGACGACGTTGAGGTTGAAGATCATCAGGTACTCGGAGCGGTCGATCTCGAGTCCGGCCTCGACGTGTGCCGCGGCCAGCGCTTGCCGGTCGAGCGGTACGTGGATCCCGTAGACCGCCGGATCCGCCGCCTTCTGGAGCGCGCCCATGGGCCCCGTCATGTTCGGGATGATGGTGATCATGGCTCCGCCAGGCTTCAGGAACGCCGCGAACGCCGCGAGGCATCGCGACGTGGGCTCGAAATGCTCGGCCACGCCCCAGGAGACGACGACGTCGAACCGCGCCAGCAGGCAATCCGATGGGGCGAAGAAGTCCTCGCAGTGGATCGTTCCGTGGATCTCCTCCCGGGCCAGGCTCTCCCTGGCGCGCTCGCAACCGAGCTCGGAGTAGTCAAGTCCGGTCGGCTCGAATCCGAACTCGCGGGAGAGGTAGGGAAGCAACACGGAGTTGCCGCAACCGACCTCGAGCAGTTGCCGCCCACGGCAGTCCATCCGTCCGAGAACACCCTGGAAGTAGCCGTGAGTCGCGCGATCGAGATAGTGGTTCAGGCCGCGGGCGCGCGGGTCGATGACCGGCGGAAGATTCGCCTGCGCCCACGCATCGTCCCAGTGATGCTTCCCGGCTCTGTCCTCGACCGGGGAATTCAAGGAAGGCATCGCTTGACGCTCCAGGCGAGATAGATCCACGAAACCAGGTAGACGACGGACGTCGACAGTGCGATGCCGGCGACGCCGAAATGCTGCATCAGGACGAGATTCATCGCCGCGTTCAGGGGCAGGCTGATTACGGCCCCCCACATCAATATCGTGTTGCGACCGAGCGCAGATATGACCCGAACGTAGATCGTGCCCACCAGGTAGAAGGGTATCTGCAACAGGTACAAGGCCTGGACGTGCGCGACCACGCGCGTGTCCTCGGCACCGAATGCACCCCGCTCGAACAACGCGCGAACGATCGCCTCACTGAAGAGCACCAGTGCCGCCGTCCCGACGACGGACGACGCCAGTATCGCGCGGTTGTACGTGACGATCGAATGCCGCAGGCCGGAGTGGTCGTTGCGGGCGATCATTTCGGAGAAGTGGGGCAAGGCGGCGGTTCCCAGCGCCATGGCCCCGAGCCCGGTCACCGCCGATACCACCTTCCCGCCGTATCCCAGAGCGGCGACGCTGCCGGGGTCCAGCATGGCGGCCATGGCCTGATCGACCAGCGCGGTGCTGCTCATCAGCAATGCGCCGACCATCATCGGTGCGAACTGCCCGATCATCCTTCGCGTCGCGTCGGTCATGCCGTGCCAACGCGGCACGACGGGCAGGTTCTGCCGGCGAAGCGCGATGCCGAGCAACAGGCACTGTCCGAGCATGCCGGCGACCGTTCCGGCGGCGAGTGCCGCGATTCCCCAACGCTCGGCGAGCAGCACCAGGCATGCGATCGTCGAGACCGGAACCACCAGCGGCGCTGCCGCTCCGGCCGCGAACCGCTGTCCGGCGTTGAGCATGCCGGACCAGGCGGTTGCGATGCCGCTGAGCGTGATCGCCGGCAGAAGCATGTAGAACAGGCTCTGCGTCAGGGCGCGCTTCTCGGGCGAGAAGTTCGCCGCGACGAGCGGCAACAGAAGCGGGAAGATCGCGGCGAGAAGCGCGGAGACCGCGAGAAGAAGCGCCATCGTGCAGGCCAGCGCGTTCGAGAACAGCCGGACTCCATCTTCGCGGCTGTCTCTCGTCGTGACGTGCACGACCGCCGGCACCATCGACGAATTGAGGGATCCCGCGACCAGGTTGATCGCGAATGCCGGAAGCATGAACGCGATGAGGAAGGCGTCGACCGCGTCGCCCCGGCCGAACTGGTGTGCAACGACGATTTCCTTGGCCAGGCCCGCGAGGAGCCCCAGCAGGCTCAGCGTGCCGACCACCACCGAGGCCGCGAAGATGCGCCGGTTCGCGGACTGCGAAGTCCATCCCAGCCAACGGCGCCAACTCGATGCCAGCAAGGTCTTCAGGTTCCGGGTGCGAGGCGACCCGCTATAAGCGGGCGTGCGCCAAACCCAAAATGGTAGCACCCGGACCCGTGGGTCGATCCGGACGACGGCTCCGGCATCGCCGACGTGCGGAGTTTCGTACAATGCCGCGGTGACCGACGCAAATCCACCGCATGCCGACGCTCGACACTCGCTGGAAGTCGAGGCGGGCACGCGTTTCCGGTTCGGCGAGAACTGGTCCCGTTTTGTCGACTCGATCGACGAAGGCAGGATCCGGATGGCCGAGCGCTCGCTCCTGGAGATGCTCGACTCGCCCGGCCTGGCGGGCAAGACCTTCCTCGATGTGGGCTCCGGCAGCGGATTGTTCAGCCTGGCGGCCCGACGGCTAGGCGCCCGGGTACGCTCGTTCGACTTCGACCCGGGGTCGGTCGCCTGCACGACGGAGTTGCGACGACGTCACTTCCCTGACGACGCGGGATGGACGGTCGAACAGGGTTCGGTGCTCGAAGCAGGCTTTCTCGGCCGGCTCGGCAGGCACGATATCGTCTATTCCTGGGGCGTCCTCCATCACACCGGGAAGATGTGGGAGGCGTTGCGCAACGTTGCCGCGCTCGTCACTCCCGGCGGAAGCCTGTACATCGCGATCTACAACGACCAGGGTCGCGCGAGCAGGCGATGGCTGAAGGTCAAGCGCCTCTACAACCGTCTTCCGGGGTCGCTGCGATGGTTGGTGGTCCTTCCGGCGCTCGTGCGCCTCTGGGGCCCGACCTTCGCTCGCGACGCCGTGAACCTCGCCCCGCTTCGCAGCTGGAGAGCGTATGCGCAGGCCAGCATGCGCGGAATGTCGCCGTGGCGCGACGTAATCGACTGGGTCGGGGGACTCCCCTTCGAGGTGGCGAGGCCGGAGGAGATCTTCGACTTCTATCGCGACATGGGCTTCCAGCTGACGCGCATGAGTACGTGCGCGGGAGGGCACGGCTGCAACGAGTATGTCTTCCGAAGGAATTCGTGACCACCGTCGTCCACACGATCACGGGCCTGTCGACCGGCGGCGCCGAGATGATGCTGTTCAAGCTGCTTCGCGCGATGGACAGGGAGCGCTTCCGGCCGATCGTGGTCTCGCTCATCGACAAAGGTACGCTGGGCAGTCGCATCGAGGCGCTCGGCGTGCCCGTGCACGCCCTCGGAGCGTCGACGGGGGTGTCGGTTCTCGCAGCCGTGCGCGCGCTCGGGCGTATCGTGTCCTCGCACAGACCCGGACTCGTGCAGGCGTGGATGTATCACGCGAACCTTCTGTCCTCGTTGGCGGTGATCGCGTCGGGCAATCGGGTCCCGGTGATCTGGAACATCCGGGCGTCGCTGGATGGCTTCGCGAACGAGAAGCGATCGACGGCAGTCGCGATTCGCGCGGGTGCCTGGCTTTCGCGGCTGCCGCGCGGCATCGTCTACAACGCGACGAGCAGCGCCCGCCAGCACGAGGCGTTCGGTTATCTCTCGAGGCGCACCGAGGTGATTCCGAACGGCTTCGATTGCGCGGAGTTCCGTCCCGACCCTCGGGCAGGGGCTGCGTTGCGCGCCGAACTCGGCCTGGCCCCCGGCGACGTGCTGGTTGGATGCCTGGGGCGCTATCACCCGATGAAGGACCATGCGAACCTGCTCGCGGCCGCGGCACAGGCGGTCCGACGTGATCGACACCTGCACTTCGTGTTGGCCGGGACAGGGGTCGATCGGAACGACCCGGGCCTGGCGATGCCCATTGCCCGCCACGCACTCGAGGCGCACGTGCACTGCCTCGGCGAGCGGAGCGACATTCCGGCTCTGACAGCGGGACTGGACATCGCCTGTTCGGCATCGGCATGGGGCGAAGGCTTTCCGAACGTGATCGGGGAGGCAATGGCGTCCGGCGTCCCGTGCGTCGTGACGGACACCGGCGACTCGGCTAGGATCGTCGCGAATTGTGGAAAGGTGGTGCCGGTCCGGCAGCCGGTCGCGCTGGCAGAGGCGATCCTCGCTCTCGCCAGCATGGATCCTTCGCAGCGTGCGGCGCTCGGGTTGGCCGCGCGATCGCGAATCGTCGAGGACTTCTCGATCGAAGCTGTCGCGAGGCACTACGAGAACTACTATCGTCGGTTCGTCCGACCAGTTCGCTGAGCGACCATGTGTGGCATCACCGGCTTCCTGGGCTTTCCGGCCGAAGCGTCGGCGGGCGACGTGCTGCGGTCGATGGCGGCTGCCATCGCGCATCGGGGGCCGGACGACGACGGGTACTGGCTCGACGCCGAGAACGAAGTGGCGCTGGGGCACCGGCGCTTGTCGATCGTCGACCTCTCACCGACCGGACACCAGCCGATGGTTTCGGCGGACGGCCGGTTCGTGATCGCCTTCAACGGCGAGATCTACGATTTCAGGGAGGTGCGTTCGGAACTCGAGGCCTGCGGATCGGCGCCGCCGTGGCGCGGGCATTCGGACACCGAGGTGGTGCTGGCGGCGATCAGTGCGTGGGGCGTCGAGCGGGCGCTGCAACGCTTTACCGGAATGTTCGCCCTGGCGCTGTGGGACCGCGCCGCGCGCAAACTCGTCCTTGCCCGCGACCGGATCGGCGAGAAACCCCTCTACTACGGATGGGCCGGGCGCACGTTCTTCTTCGGATCGGAGCTCAAGGCGCTGCGTCGGTGGCCGCGATGGCAGCCGGAGATCGACCGCGGGTCGATCGCGCTGCTGATGCGACACGACTACGTGCCGGCGCCTTATTCGATATACCGCGGCGTGTTCAAGCTCTTGCCCGGTACGTACCTGGAAGTGAGCCTCGACGATGCGCGGCGCGGCCCCGGCGCCGACCCGCGCGAACCCCTCCCGAGCCGGGTCTATTGGAGCTTTCGCGACACGGTCCGGTCGGCAGCCGGCGGGCGCTTCGCGGGAACGGACCACGAGGCTGCGGACGAGCTCGAGAGGCTTCTGCGGCTGTCGATCGGCCGCCAGATGGTCGCGGACGTGCCGCTGGGTGCTTTCCTTTCGGGGGGCGTCGACTCGTCGACCGTGGTTGCCCTGATGCAGGCGCAGAGCAGCACGCCGATCCGGACCTTTACCATCGGTTTCCGGGAGGATGCCTACGACGAGGCCGTGCACGCGCGGGCCGTCGCGCGGCACCTGGGCACCGACCACACCGAGTTGTACGTCACTCCAGCCGAGGCGATGTCGGTGGTCCCCGATTTGCCGGCGCTCTATGACGAGCCCTTCGCCGATCCGTCCCAGATCCCCACGCACCTGGTGTCCCGCATGGCACGCTCGCACGTCACGGTGAGCCTCTCGGGCGATGCGGGCGACGAGTTGTTCGGCGGCTACAACCGTTACTTTATCGGCCGGCGCCTCTGGGATCGGATCGGCCGGATTCCCGGTGGTCTTCGGCGCGCGGCCTCGCGCGGGCTCACCGCCCTGCCGCCGGAGACGTGGGACAGCTTCTTCGCGAGGATCGGGGCGTTGCTGCCGCGCGCCGCGCGCCAACGCAATCCCGGGGACAAGCTCCACAAGCTTGCCGAGATCCTGGATGCCGCTGGTGCCGAGGACTTCTACCGAGGTCTGGTTTCGCACTGGCGCAAGCCGGCCGCGTTGGTGCTCGGCAGCCGCGAGCCCCGGACGATTCTGGACCTGCCGGGGCAGTGGCCCCCGCTCGACGATTTCACCGAGCGGATGATGTTCCTGGATTCGGTCAGCTATCTACCCGACGACATCCTGGTCAAGGTCGATCGCGCTGCGATGGGAGTGAGCCTCGAGACGCGCGTTCCGCTCCTCGACCAGAGGATCGTCGAGTTCGCATGGCGATTGCCGCTCGCGATGAAGGTCCGGAACGGGACCGGGAAGTGGTTGCTGCGACAGGTCCTTTACCGCCATGTTCCCCGGGAACTGATCGAACGTCCGAAGATGGGGTTCGGCGTGCCGATCGACCGCTGGCTTCGCGGGCCGATGCGCGAATGGGCCGAGTCGTTGCTCGACGAAGGACGGTTGCGCAGCGAGGGTTGGTTCGATCCCGCACCGGTTCGCGCAGCCTGGGCCGACCACCTTTCGGGGCGCCGGAACTGGCAGTACCACCTCTGGGACGTGCTGATGTTCCAGGCGTGGCTCGACCACAGTCACGAGCCTGCGGCGAAGTCTGCGGCGGCGGGCGCGGCGGTCCCGGCCGCCCTGTCGTGCACGCCTCGTTCCGGAACAAGCGAGTGAGCCAACGCGCCATCGGGAGCGTCCGGTGAACCTCGCCGCGCTGAAGGACCGGCTGCCCTGGTGGACCAGGATCGTCGCGAAGATCGTACTCAGTCGACTGCCGGCGCGTTACGCCGTCTGGCAGCGGCTCGGACTGTTCCGGCACGGGAAAATGGACGAGGCCGGCTATGCCTCGGATGTCTTCGATCGTCACGTCGCGTTCGCGGGGATGCAGGGTGCGCTTCGAGGCAAGACGATCCTCGAACTGGGGCCGGGCGACAGCGTGGCCACGGCCATCATCGCGGCTGCCCACGGCGCTCGCGCCGTGCTGGTCGATGCCGGGCGGTTCGCGAGCCAGGACTTGCGGGTGTATGAAGGGCTCGTGCGAAGGCTGAAAGCGCGGCAGCTGAACCCTCCCGAATCCGGTGGGTGCCGGGATCTCGACGAGATGCTCGCGGCAGCGGACGCTCGATACCTGACGCAAGGGTTGACGAGTCTGGCCGGCATCGACGCCGAGTCGGTCGATTTCATCTACTCCCAGGCCGTGCTGGAGCACGTCCGCCGCGACGAATTCCTCGCTACCCAGCGCGAGTGCGCGCGGATCCTCCGCCCCGACGGCGTGTGTTCGCACCGGATCGATCTCCAGGATCACCTGGGCGGCGGCCTGAACAACCTGCGCTTTCCTGCGAGCGTCTGGGAGTCGCAGCTCTTCGCGCGCTCCGGGTTCTACACCAACCGGATCCAGTTCGACGCGATGATCGGGCTGTTCGAGCAGGCGGGATTTAGCGTCGAGATCGGCGAGGTCAGTCGGTGGGAGGAGATGCCGATCGCGCGATGGCAGCTGGCCAGGGAGTTCCGGGGCCTTCCCGACCGGGCGCTCGACGTACGCGGGTTCGACGTGTTGCTGCGTCGTGCCCCGGGGGCATAGCTTGTCCACGACGACCCTCGCGATGATCACCAGTCAGGCGTTCTCGTTGGTGAACTTCCGGGGTCCCCTGATCGCGGCCCTCGTGTCGCGAGGCACGCGGGTCTACGCGCTCGCGCCCGACTACGACGACGACCTGAAGCGGCGGGTCGCGGCGCTCGGTGCGCACCCCGTCGACTGCTCGATGGCGCGCGCCGGCCTGAATCCGCTTCGCGATCTCGGCGACCTGTGGCGGCTGTCGCGCCTGCTGCGCCGCCTGGCGCCCGACGCCACGCTGGCCTACTTCGTCAAACCGGTGATCTACGGTTCGATCGCGGCGTGGCTGGCACGCGTTCCGGACCGATATTCGCTGGTGGCGGGACTCGGCTTCGTCTTCACCGACGATCCCAGTGCGAGGCGTCCGGGACGCAGGCTCTTGCGAGCGGTCGTCGCCAGGCTCTACCGTTTCGCGCTGGCGCGCAATCGCCGCGTGATCCTGCAGAACCAGGACGATCTCCACACGCTGGCGTCGAGCGGGATTCTCGATGCGCGCAAGGCGGTCCTGATTCGGGGCACCGGCGTAGACCTGGATCACTACCGGCTCGCGCCCGTGGTGCGCTCGCCGCCGGTCTTCCTGCTGGTGGCGCGCATGCTCCGCGAGAAGGGCGTCCACGACTTCGTTGCCGCTGCCCGCCTGCTCAAGGCACGCCACCCGCAGGCGCGGTTCATCCTGGTTGGCGGGACGGATCCGAATCCGGGCTCTGTCGCGGCGGCCGAACTCGAGTCCTGGGCGCAGGAAGGCGTGGTCGAATGGGTCGGTCAGGTCGAGGACGTGCGACCCTGGATGGCGCGCGCGAGCGTCTTCGTGTTGCCGTCGTACTACCGGGAAGGTGTGCCGCGTGGGAACCAGGAGGCAATGGCCATGGGGCGACCGATCGTCACGACCGACTGGGTCGGCTGCCGCGAGACGGTCGAGGACGGCGTGAACGGCTTCATGGTGCCGGTGCGTGACCCGGCGGCGCTCGCCCGCGCCATGTCGCGGTTCGTCGAGGACCCCGACCTGATCGAGACGATGGGGCTCGCCGGCAGGCGAATGGCCGAGGAACGCTTCGACGTCCACGACATCAACCGACGGATAGTCGAGGTCTTGCAGGCATGAATCGCGAAGCGGTGCTGGTCACCGGTGCGAGCGGATTCGTGGGCAATGCCCTGATGGCGTGCCTCGAGGCCCGAGGGCGGGCGGTGCTGGGTGCGTCGCGCTCGGCAGGCCCGTCGGGTCGCTACCGGATGTGCCCCGCGCTGGACGAGCGCGCCGACTGGTCGTCGCTGGTATCGGGCACCGCGGTGGTGGTCCACGCCGCGGCGCGCGTACACGTGATGACGGAAACGGCGGCAGATCCCCTCACGGAGTTCCGCCAGGTCAACGTGCGGGGCACGCTGCGCCTTGCGCGCGAGGCGGCGGGCGCTGGCGTCCGGCGCTTCGTCTTCGTCAGTTCGATCAAGGTGAACGGGGAGGAGACCGCGCCCGGGAGGCCGTTCACCGCGGCCGACCGCCCCGCGCCGGTGGATCCGTACGGTATCTCCAAGCTCGAGGCGGAGCGGGGATTGCAGCAGGTCTCTGCAGAGTCGGGCATGGAGGTGGTGATTGTCCGGCCGCCGCTCGTCTATGGGCCCGGGGTCGGAGCGAACTTCCGGCGCCTGATGCAGTGGGTCCACAGGGGCGTTCCGCTCCCCTTCGGCGCGATCCGGAACCGGCGAAGCCTCGTCGCGCTGGACAACCTGGTGGACCTGATCGACCGCTGCATCGACCACCCGGCCGCGGCCGGCCGGGTGCTGCTGGTGTCAGACGGAGAGGATCTGTCGACACCCGAGTTGCTGCGCCGCGTCGGGCGTGCGCTGGGCAGGCCGGCGCGCCTGCTGCCGGTACCTGCGACGCTGCTCAGCCTGGGCGGGACCGCGCTCGGCAAGCGCGATCTGGTCCGGCGTCTCTGCGGGTCGCTGCAGATCGACGCGTCCGAGACGCGCGCGCTGCTCGGCTGGGTGCCGCCGACGGGCGTCGACGACGCGCTGGGCCGAACCGCGCGGCACTTCCTGATGCACGACGCGACATGACCGCTTGGTGGCTGCTGCCTCTCGTTGCAGGCACGTCGATGGCGCTGACCGGTGCGTTACGTCGCCTGGCCCTGCGGCGCCGGTTGTTGGACTTGCCCAACGAGCGGAGTTCGCACACCGAACCGACTCCGCGAGGAGGCGGCCTGGCGATCGTGCTGAGCTTTCTCGCTGGCCTGGTCGCACTCGCTTGCCTCGAAGCGGGCTCGTTGTCTTCGGCGCTGTTCCGGGCGCTGCTCGGAGCAGGCATCCTGGTCGCCGTCGTCGGATTCGTCGATGATCTCGGGCACGTTCGCGCGCGGTGGCGTCTGCTGGCGCATTTCGCTGCCGCGATCTGGGCGCTCGCCTGCCTGGGCGAGTTCCCGGGCCGCGACGAGTCGAGCCTCCTCGTCGCGTCGGGCTGGATCGGAGCGGCCGTCGCCACCGTCTACCTCGTCTGGTTGCTGAACCTCTACAACTTCATGGACGGCATCGACGGGATTGCCGCCGTGGAGGCAGCTTGCGTGAGCCTGGGCGCAGCGTTGCTCCATGCGTGGACGGGCCACCCAGGGCTCGCCGTCGTTCCACTGTGCCTGGGTGCCGCCGCGATCGGCTTCCTGTACTGGAACTTCCCGCCCGCGAGGATCTTCATGGGCGACGCCGGCAGCGGCTTCCTCGGGATGACGTTGGGCGTCCTGTCGCTGCACGCAGGCGTCGTCGCCCCGAGCCACCTGTGGAGCTGGTTGATCCTGCTTGGCGTCTTCGTGACCGACGCAACCGTCACGCTGCTGCGACGGCTGATTCGTGGCGAGAGGGTGTACGAAGCGCATCGAAGTCACGCCTACCAGAACGCATCGCGTCGCATGGGCGGGCACCTGCCCGTGACATTGGCGGTGGCCGTCATCAACGTGCTCTGGCTGGGTCCGATCGCAATCGCCGTCGGCACCGGTACGATCGACGCATGGACCGGCCTGGCCGTCGCTTACGCGCCGCTCGTGGCGCTGGCTCTCGGGTTCGGCGCGGGGCGGCCGGAGGCCCGCGCCAGCTGAGACGACACCTCGGAGCCGGCGTGCGCTATTCTTGACAGTCCATGAGCCTGCGTGCCCTCGTCAAGCGGAGTTTCGTCGCCAGTTGCGCCTATTACCTGAAGGACGACATGGTTGCCGCGCTGCGCTTCAGGTCGGGCAACCTCGAGACGACTTCGGGGATGGCTCACGGCGGGCGCGACACTGGCAGTTCGGTCGCATACATCGAGCAGGTCTTCGCCGATTACAAGCGGTACTCGGGGGTGAGCCGTTTCCAGGGGCGGGTCGCCGAGGTGGGGCCGGGGGACAATGCCGGCGTGGGCTTGATGTTTCTCGCCGACGGTTGCGAAAGCGTGGACCTGGTCGACCGCTTCTACTCGCGGCGCAGTGCCGCCCGCAACGCCGAGATCTATGGCGCGCTGGTGGTGCGTCACCGTCAGCTGGCGGCCAGGCTCGACGGAGACGGGCCCTACGATGATGCTTCCTTTCGCGGCATCAGGCGCTGCTACGGGGAGCAGGCGTCCGCCGAAGGTTTCTTTTCGTTGCCGGCCACGTACGACTACATCGTCTCGCGAGCAGTGATGGAGCACGTGCGCGATCCGGCTCTGGCGCTCAGGCGCATGAGCGCGGCGCTGAGGCCCGGCGGAATGCTGCTGCACAAGGTCGATCTGCGCGATCACGGCATGTTTTCCGGCGCGTTCCACGAGCTCAAGTTCCTCGAAGTGCCGGATTGGCTCTACCCTGCGATGACCAGGGGGTCCGGCCGACCGAACCGGAAGCTGGTCCATTCGTATCGCGAGGTACTCGAGCAGGTGCTGCCCGATCACGACATTCTGGTCACGCGCCTTGCTGCAGTGGGCGACATCGAGCCGCACGCGAGGTACGAGCAGATCGATTCGTCCTCGAGGAGAGCGGCCGAGTCCTACGTCGAATCGGTTCGTGGCAGGTTCTGCAAGTCGCTGAGGAACGTGGCGTCGGCGGATCTGGCAGTCACGGGGATCTTCATCGTCGGACGAAAGGCAGGCGGCCGACGATGAAGATATCCCATCGCTCGGCCCTCGTCTTCCTGTTCGACCTCGCCGCTCCGGCCGTCGCATGGGTCGGTGCCTTCCTGTTGCGTTTCAATTTCGGTTACCCGATCCCGTATGAGGACCACCTGTTCGTCGGCCTGTCCATCCTCGTTCCGGCCCATGCCGTGATTTGCCTGCGGGCGGGGCTGTACCGGGGCCTGTGGATCTTCGCGAGCCTGC
>Ga0138256_10005128_pt1 | contig 13871 bp, 17 predicted proteins | sample KNB2016incub_MG_FD_105486 | JGI IMG/M metagenome (GOLD analysis project Ga0138256, IMG submission 105486) | Active sludge microbial communities from wastewater in Klosterneuburg, Austria - KNB2014incub_MG | ecosystem: Engineered > WWTP > Activated sludge > Unclassified | place: Austria...
AATTACAAGGATTAAGGAACTTGGAGCTAAGGCCGGTGTAGTTATAAATCCATCAACTCCGGTTTCCTCATTAAAAGATATTGCTGAGTATATTGATTTACTATTAATTATGACTGTTAATCCGGGATTTGGAGGACAAAGTTTTATTTCAAATTCTGAAAGAAGAATTGTAGATGCAGTTGAATTAAGAAAATCATTAAAGAATAATTTTTTAATTGAAGTTGACGGTGGAATAAATACTAAAACAATAAAATCAGTTTCAATAGCTGGTTGCGATGTTTTTGTTGCAGGTTCATCAATCTTTCATTCGGATAATATTTCTGCTTCAACTGCTGAACTTAAGAATTTAATTTCTAAATAAGTTCTGTTAATGATATTTATACAAAGCGGCAAAGTTCCGCTTTTTTTGTTTTACTAAATTAAGATTTTTATAAATGTCTGATATTGTTTACAATTTTAAATCTAAACAACTAGAATTTAACACTCCTAAAATAATGGGGATTGTAAATGTAACTCCAGATTCATTTTCTGATGGGGGAAAATATTTAGATACTAATCAGGCAATTAATCACGCTCTTAAACTTATTGATGATGGCGCTGATATAATTGATGTTGGCGGTGAATCAACAAGACCTGGATCTGAACCTGTTTCTTTAGAAAATGAATTAATCAGAACAATTCCTGTAATAAAAAATATTAGAAGTTTAAGAAAAGATATTCTTATTTCAATCGATACAACAAAAAGTGAAGTTGCTAAACAAGCTTTAGACAATGGTGCTGATATTATTAACGATATTAGCGGACTTACTTTTGATGAAGATATGATTAATGTTGCCAACAGTTTTGATGCCGGCATTGTAATAATGCACATTAAAGGTAATCCAAAAACAATGCAGAATAGCCCATTTTATTTAGATGTTGTGGATGAAATAAAGGAATTTCTTATCACACAAAGCACTAAAGCAAAACAAAATGGAATTGATAAAATAATTATTGATCCCGGAATTGGCTTTGGTAAAAGTGTTGATGATAATTTTAAGTTAATTAAACAATTAAATGATTTTTCCGATATTGGTTTTCCAGTGATGATTGGTTTATCTAAAAAATCTTTTATTGGTAAAACTCTGGATTTAAATATTGAAGATAGAGAAATTGCTACTGTAATTATGGAAACAATTTCAGTCTTAAACTCTGCAAGAATAATTCGTACACATAATGTAAAATATTGTACTCAAATGGTTAAATTAGCCTCACACATTCTATAAGATTAATGGTAGATTTATTTAAAATAGGTTTTCTTACAGTAACGCTTTCAGATGTAATTGATATCGCGATTGTATCATTTATTTTTTACAAACTTTATACAATTTTACGTGGAACAATTGCATCTCAGATTTTTGTGGGTTTGATAATAATCTTATTTGTCTCTTTTCTTGCCCAACTACTTAACTTTAGAGCTGTAACCTGGTTATTAAGGTTGATAACTGATATATGGGTAATAGCATTTGTAATTTTATTTCAACCTGAAATAAGAAGATTGTTGGTTTTATTAGCTCGTAATCCATTCTTTAAAGTGTTTGCAAAATCAGAATCTGATGAAGTTGTTGATGTAATTGCTGATGCTTCCTTTCAATTGTCACAACACCAACACGGCGCACTTATGATTTTAATTAAATCGTCTGGAATTAGAGGTTTTGCTGAAACCGGTGAAATATTAAATGCAAGAATTGGTTCTCCATTGTTAACATCAATATTTTTTCCTCGCTCACCTTTGCACGATGGAGCAGTTATAATCAACAAAAATTTTATTGAAGCTGCAAGATGTACATTACCTTTATCTCAACAGACTTCAATTAGAGGTGAATCTTTAGGGATGAGACATCGTGCCGGACTTGGAATTTCTGAGCAAGCTGATGTAATAAGTGTAATTGTTTCTGAAGAAACCGGCAGCATTTCAATTGCTGAAAATGGTGATCTTACAAAAGGTTTATCTAAAGAAGCTTTAAAACGCAGATTAAATAAAGCGTTAAAAGGTCCTGATAAAAAAGGTTGGAAAGGTTTAATTGAACAGCTTAAATCTCAAAAGTAAAGTTTGCGCAATTATTCCTTTTTATAATGAAAAAGATTTTATACTAAAAGTTGTTGATGACACATTAAATTTTGTTGATGAAATTATTGCAATAAATGATGGCTCATTTGATGGTTCTGAAAAATTAATTGCAAAAAAAAATAATGTAAGCGTTTTGACTTTCGTTTCAAATAAAGGGAAGGGAAGTGCACTACAATTTGGTTTTGATGAAGCAGTAAAAAGAGGCTATGATATAATTGTCACTCTTGATGGAGACGCTCAACATAATCCCCAATTTATTCCAGAGTTTATATCTAGCTTAAATTATTTTGATATTGTTACTGGAAATAGATTATCGGATACTTCCTCAATGCCTTTCCAGAGAATACTTAGTAATAGAATTACTTCATTTTTACTTTCAATTAAAACAAAACAGAAGATTTTGGATAGCCAATGTGGATTTAGGGCGTACAAAAAAGTCGTTTTAGAAAATGTTAGAACATTTTCCGCTGGTTATGAGGCTGAAAGCGAAATTTTAATTTACTCAGCAAGAAATGGTTTTAAAATTGGATTTGTTGATATCTCAACAATTTATGGTAATGAAAAAAGTAAGATGAATCCAATAAAAGCAATTATTGGATTTATAAAAGTGTTATTTATCTGATCATTTTTTATCAAACATCTTTTAGAAGAGATTAAGCTATGAATCTAAAATATTTTGGTCATTCTGCTTTTCAAATTACAACTAATACTGGGGTTACAATTTTAATCGATCCTTTTTTAGATTATAATCCTTTAAGTCCTGTAAAATCTAAAGATGTTGATGCTGATTTTATTGTTCTTACTCACGGACATGGAGATCATGTTGGTGATGGATTGGAAATAGGCAAAAGATGTAATTCATTATTTATTTGTGTTAATGAATTGGCGGAATGGATTAAATCTAAAGGACTTAACGCTCATAATATGCATATTGGAGGAGCACATAATTTTGAGTTTGGAAGAATTAAATTTACTATTGCGCATCACGGATCATTAACACCAGATAATCAATATGCTGGTGAAGCTTCTGGAGTATTAATTACAATTGATGACAAAATAATCTATCATACAGGTGATACAGGCTTGTTTTATGATATGAAATTAATTGGTGAAATAAACAAAATTGATTATATGCTTTTGCCGATTGGTGATAATTTTACAATGGGTATAACTGATGCTGTTAAAGCTGTAGAATTTGTAAATCCTAAAATTGCAATACCTATACACTATAATACATTTCCATTAATTAATTCTGATCCTCAGGAATTTAAGAAACAATTAGAAGATATTGGAAAGAATTGCAGAATTATGAATTTTGGTGAAGAAATTGAATTATAATTTTCCTGTTTATATATAACACTTATTCAACTATCTTTGGACTCAATTTTAACAACTCTATGTAAATGGCAAAAATTATTTCTATAGCTAACCAGAAAGGTGGAGTGGGAAAGACAACCACAACCATCAATTTATCTTCGCTGCTTGCTGCTGCCGAAAAACGTACTTTATTAATTGATATCGATCCACAAGCAAATTCATCATCGGGATTAAGCGTAACAAATCACACTCCATCTGTTTATGAAGTTCTTGTAGGAACAAAAAATATTAAAGATGTAATTATAAATTCATTTATGCCGTTTCTTGATATGCTTCCATCGAATATAAATCTTGTTGGTGCAGAGATAGAAATGGTTGATATGGAAAATCGTGAAGGGTTATTAAGAACTGCAATTGCAGAAGTAAATGATAGTTACGATTATATTCTGATTGATTGTCCGCCTTCCTTAGGATTATTAACATTAAACTCACTTACAGCTTCAGATTCAGTTTTGATTCCAGTACAATGTGAATATTTTGCTTTAGAAGGATTAGGGCAATTACTTAATACAATAAATATTGTAAAAAAACATTTTAATAAAGATTTAGCAATCGAAGGTGTTTTGTTAACAATGTTTGATACAAGGTTAAGGTTATCACACCAGGTTGCAGAAGAGGTTAGAAAATATTTTGGTGATAAAGTTTATAAAACAGTTATAAATAGAAACGTAAGAATTTCTGAAGCACCAAGTTACGGTAAACCAATTATTTTATATGATGCAATTTCTAGCGGCGCACAAAATTATATGCAATTAGCATCTGAATTATTGGAAAATAATTCAGCTATTTCGAATAACTAATGATATGAGTAAAATGAAATCGAGTTTAGGAAGAGGATTGGATGCTTTAATCAATCCAAATAGATTTAATGAACAAGAAGATAAGCAATCGCCAGATTATACAAATGTTAAGTTTGATGATGGAAAACAGTTTGATATACTTGCAAAGATTGCTGTTGATTTTATTTCTCCAAATCCTTTTCAACCAAGAACAATATTTGAACCAGAAGCTTTAAATGAATTAAAGAAATCTATTTTAGCAAATGGTTTAATCCAACCAATTACTGTAAGAAGAATTACCGGTAATCAATATCAATTAGTGTCTGGCGAAAGAAGACTTAGAGCTTATACAGATATCGGTTATAAAGAGATTCCAGCCTATATAATTAAGGTTGATTCTGACGAAGTTATGTTAGCTTTAGCATTGATTGAAAATATTCAAAGAGAAACATTAAACCCGATTGAAGTGAGTAGAGCATATAAAAGATTGATGGATGAGTGTCATCTTACTCAAGAACAAATTGCGGATAAAGTTGGTAAAGATAGAACTACAATAGCAAACTCTATTAGATTATTAAAGCTACCATCAAAAATTCAAGATTGCCTGGTTGATGAAACAATTTCTGCTGGGCACGCAAGAGCATTAATAAACTTGCCTGGAGAAGATTTACAACTCTTTGCTTTAGAAAAAATATTAGAGGAAAGTCTTTCTGTTAGAAAAGTTGAATCACTTGTAAAAAAACTTATTAGTGAAGGTATTCCGAATAAAAAATCTTTTTCGGTAAAACCAAAAAAAACTGTTAACTCAAACTTAAATGATGTTGAGGATAAGCTTCGTAAAATTTTCGGAACAAAAGTTCAATGCAAACAGACTAAAGATGGCGCCGGCGAAATTATTATAGAATACTATTCTAATGATGAACTTGAAAGATTATTTGAACTTTTTGAAATCATTGATAGCAAATACAATTAAGATAATAACATTTATCTTTCTATTTAACTTCAGTTTATTCTCGCAGCAGGATAGTACTGCAATTCAAGATACTTCAACAACATCAGAAGTTTTTGTTATGCAAAAATCGCCTTGGGGCGCAGTTGCAAGAAGTGCAATTATTCCCGGGTTAGGCCAGATTTATAATGAATCATATTGGAAAGCTCCGGTAGTTTGGGGTTTTATGGGTTACTTTGTTTATGTATGGATTGATAACAATAATAATTATTTAGATTATAAAGATATTTACATTCAATCAGGCAGATCCAGAGATAAAGACTATCGTGATTTTTATAGAGATCAGCGTGATGAATTTGCAATATATATTGTACTAACGTATATGTTAAACCTTGTAGATGCTTATGTTGATGCCCATATGTTTGATTTTAGTGTAAATGAAAATTATATGACTAATACAAAAATGTTAAACGTTAGAATAAATTTTTAATTCAATAATAAAATGATTGAAAATTATACTAAATGCTCTAAATGCAATCACATAAACCCGCCGCATAAAAACACTTGTGAAAATTGTAAATCATACTTAAGAGAACGAGTTGTAAATATTGATTTATGGAAAACTTTATTCCAGTTAATAGATGAACCAAATGTTGCCTTTAAAAATATTATATATTCAGAACATAAAAATTTTATAATATTTCTTTTGTTCTTCATTTCAGTTAAAAATCTTATAATTGCAAGATTTCTATCAGTTCCTGAACTTGGATTGAACGGAGTAACATCTTCATTTATTTTAAGTTTATTATTAACAATTGCGACTACTTTAATTATTGTTTCTTCCATTTCATTTATCCAGCTTTTATTTTATAAGAAGCAGAATATTCTTTTGCGATTTGTTGAAGCTTTTGCACTAAATACATACAGTTTATTTCCATTTATAGTCGGATTATTTATTATTTTCCCAATCGAATTAGTTGTACTTGGCGGAGATATATTTTCAAATAATCCATATCCTTTTCAAATAAAACCAACTATTACTTATTTACTTTTAGGATTTGAAATTATTACAATATTGTTTTCTTTGTTTTTATATTACAAAAGTTTATTAGTAGTTGGAATAAAATCAACATTCGCAATTACCTTAACTTTTTTATTTCCAGTATTATGGTTTGCTGCTCTCTACATCTCCTCTAAAATTATATTTACAATTTAATAACCTTTATAATTTCTGATAATTAGCTATTTTAAGCTTTAATAAGATTAAAATTTATCAGGAATAAAATGACAATTAAAACAGATGTTCTAGTGATAGGTAGTGGCATTGCAGGCTTATTTACAGCTCTTAAAATCTCAGAATTTGCAAACGTTGTACTGGTTACTAAGAAAAACAAATCTGAATCAAACACAAACTATGCTCAAGGTGGCATTGCCTCTGTAATTGATCCAAATGATACTTTTGAAAAACATGTGCAAGATACTTTAATTGCAGGGGCTGGGTTGTGTGATAAAGTAGCTGTTGAAATGATGGTTAAAGATGGACCTGACAGAATTAATGATTTGATTAACATCGGTACTGAGTTCACAAAAAAAGGAGATTCATTTGATCTTGCCAAAGAAGGCGGACACTCTATGTCCAGAATTCTTCATTCTAAAGATCTGACTGGTGCCGAAATCGAAAGAGCTTTAATCAAATCAATCGAGGCAAAATCAAATATCACAGTTTTAGAAAATGCAATCGCAATCGATCTACTTACGGAGCACAATCAGCAAGACTTAAAAAGGGAAATCTATAAAAATCAAAACTGTTGGGGCGCTTATATCCTTGACATTTCCAATAATCAAGTATTAAAAATTATAGCGAAAGCAACTGTGCTTGCTACTGGAGGTTTAGGACAAGTTTATCTTCATACAACAAATCCATTGATAGCCACAGGTGATGGATTTGCAATGGCTTACCGGGCAGGAGCTGAAATTGGGAATATGGAATTTATTCAGTTTCACCCAACCTCGTTTTATAATGTAAAAAACAGTGCAGAATTTAATAATCATTCTTTTTTGATCAGTGAAGCAGTAAGAGGATTTGGCGGATTATTAAGAACAAAAGACGGCGAATTTTTTATGCACAATTATGATGAGAGAAAAGAGCTTGCTCCCAGAGATATTGTTGCACGGGCAATTGATAATGAGTTAAAAAAACATGGTGATGATTTTGTATTTCTTGACCTAACACATAAAACTGCAAATGAAATTATTGAACACTTTCCGAATATTTATAACATTTGTTTAAGTCAAGGAATTGATATTACAAAAGATTTAATTCCTGTTGTACCGGCTGCACATTACGCATGTGGTGGTGTTGTTGTTAATCTTCATGCTGAATCATCATTAAAAGGATTATATGCGTGCGGCGAAGTTACAATGACAGGTGTTCATGGTGCAAACAGGCTTGCCAGTAATTCATTACTTGAAGCTTTAGTATATGCTTTTAGGTGTTCAGAAAGTATTCGAGAAAGTTTCAAAAGCAAATCTGTACCAATTCCTGAAATATTAGATTGGGATGATTCAGGAACCTTATCTTATGATGAAAAAGTATTAATAACTCATACTATAAAAGAAATCAAACAAACAATGTGGGATTACGTTGGAATCGTGAGATCAGATTTGCGATTAGACAGAGCAACTAAGAGAATTTCTAATATTATGGTGGAGACAGAACTATTGTATAAAAAGACAAAAGTATTTAATGAAATTATAGAATTAAGAAATTTAGTAACTTGCTCCCATATTATTATTGAATCGGCTAAATTACGTAAAGAAAGCAGGGGATTACATTATTCAATGGATTATAAATTTTCTGTCCCTGAAGATTCTATAAAGAACACCATAATTAAAAAACTTGATTAATAGTATTAAAGAAATTAGTAAAAATAATTTATCTTTAATTAAGACAATATTTAAGTCAATCTACATATTACCAACTATAGCTTATCAGAAATGAAAATATATTTTGAAATATTGCAGTAGAATTTGATTTCACTTCTATTGTCTAATCGTATTCTTAATAAATAGTTTCAAATCCTTTATTGTAATTATTTGAAGTTGTTGAGAAGATATAGCTTTGCTCCCGATAAAACTTAATCAAAACAGAGTAAATCGGAAGAGAGTAAGTTGTTATGAATATTATGATCAAAATTGATTAACTGAAACTATCATCTTTTTTATTTATTTTCGCATCAACTTAATGAGTATTTTATGACAAAATTATCAACTATATCAAAAATATTTGCAGTACTTTCCTTAATGGCAGCTTCAGTCTGGATTGGTTCATATCTTACCAGATTATTTTTAGTCTATCAGTTATTTGAGGGACCTGAATTAATATTAAAAGGATTTATTAACGAGGGAAATGTAAATGGAATTTTATTCTCAATAGTACCTTCTTTAGTCGTACATTTTATCTCGTTTATTGTTATGATAATTTTTCTGATCCTATTTTATTTAACATCTAAAGTTAGTTTAAGATTTAATGGCTGGCTATTTATAATACTCATTGCAGTTTTAATAACACTTCCGTTTGAGATTTATTTGATGCTTAATGATTACAAGGTAATACTAGCTTTAAACAGTGGCTCATTTGATTCGGCGAACATTATTACTTTATTAAGATGTAGAATAAAAGATTTAAGCAGTTTTTCGATAGTCGCCATACTTACTTATCTGTCATTTTTTTATTTTATAGTATTTCAACCGTTAACAAAAAAGATCGATCCAGAATAATGAAATTAAAAGAAAAAGAATTTGAAGAGATAATTCAGGATTTAAGATCTGTAGCCGATCAACTTGGTGCAAGTGTTAGATTTGAAAAGGGTGATTTTAAAGGTGGCTATTGTTTACTTAAGGAAAGTAAAGTTGTCGTGATTAATAAGAATGCAAATTTACAGCGTAAGGCTATGATTTTATCTGCGGCATTAAAAGAATTAGGCGTTGATGAAATTTATCTAAATCCTAAACTACGTGAGTATATTAATGAAATGGGTGAATCAAAATGAAGATACTTGTGATTAATGGTCCCAACTTAAATATGTTATCAAAAAGAGATGAATCACAATACTCAAATCTAAATATTGAACAGATTATCAATTTACTTTGCAAAGAATTTCCTGATTGTAAGTTCACTTCCTATCAATCAAATATTGAAGGGGAACTAGTTACTGAGATACAAAATGCTGCTACACTTTATGATGGAATGATAATCAATCCCGGTGCGTATTCACATACATCTGTTGCGATAAAAGATGCGCTTGAAATTTGTACTATACCTAAAGTAGAAGTGCATTTATCACATCTCGCAAATAGAGAAGAATATCGACAAACCCTGTTAACTGCTAAAAGTACAAATGGTTACATCTCAGGATTCAAAGAAAATAGTTATTTAGCTGCAGCGTTTTTACTACAAAAATTGATCTAGCCATACTATAATATCCTTTTTATGACTTAATACAGATTAGGCGGTAATGTATGATATATAACGACTTCATTAAACTTAATCTATTTATCTAATCTTTAAATTAAATAAGACTGTAAAGTTGATATTAATAATAGGATTAGTTATTTTCGATTCAACAATTTTAAGAAGCCTATGAAGGATTTATCAATAAAAAAACTTTATTACTCAATTAGTGAAGTAAGCAAGATAACAAACATAGAGCAGTATGTTCTTAGATATTGGGAAACTGAGTTTGAACAGTTAAAACCACAGAAGAACAGGGCGGGAAACAGGATATATACTAATAAAGATATCCAGCTTATTTTGCATATAAAAAATCTTTTACGAGAACGTAAGTACACTATCGAGGGTGCAAAAAAGATTATGGAGAATTACGCTCCAGACAAAGTTCTACAAACTAGCATCGAATCTGAAACAATCAATGTTGTTGAAAACGACGAACCACAAATTGTAAATAAAGAAAAAACTTCGCTTCAAAAGGATCTGGAAGAAATTAAAACAGTACTTGAACTCTTAGTCTCAAAATTGTAAATCTCGGAACGTAGCGCAGCCCGGTAGCGCACTTGAATGGGGTTCAAGGGGCCGTGGGTTCAAATCCCACCGTTCCGACAAATGGGGAAAAACCTGCATTAGTTAACAATCCACTTACAAACTAAATTCTTTTGCAACACTACTAGTCCAGAAAATCTCTTTTTATTGCCTTAGAAGTTTCTTTCCGAAATGTAAACTATTACATTTTGATACAATATTTTTATGTTTGTTGAAATTTCCAGAATAATATTTTTGTTATATCTAATTACTCTGTTATAAGCTACAACCACTTCTAATTTATAGAGTTGCCAAATTTGTTAATAATTTTGGATTTAAATAATTGACTTGAAAATTTTATTGGGCTAAGTTTCGGATGCGGATTTGAGAAAGTTGTAATAATGTATGTTTACAAATCCCTTTACTTAATATTGCTCGGGGTTGAAAGATGTGCAAGATTCCTTTCATAAATATTTATTCTAAAAATTCATTTTTAACAGGCGGAGATTAATTATGAAAACCAGCTTACCCAATTTTGTTTCCAGATTACTTTTTTTTTCGTTTACATTTTTTTTAATTGGATGTGGGGCAAAAAATATTGTAATTCAACCTAACTATGAAAGCATTGATTTAAAGATAACTGAGTCAAATTCTATTAATGCTAAAGTTATAAATGTTATAGATAGACGTAATGAAGAACCAAATAATGCCGGCACATGCCAGGTTGGACTAATGAATAAGACAGTTCCATATAAGTTGGGTGAACCAGTTGCAGATTTTGTCAAGAAATCTGTAACTAAACTTTTATCAAATCAAAATGATAGCATTTACCTGCCGTTAAAAATTAGTATTAATTATTTCTTTGTTTCTGAACATACAGGAGCTTTTTCTGAAAATGGGTATTTCGATTGTGATCTAACTTTTGTTTATCCAATTAACTCCGATTCCTTAAAGTCTTTTAATGCTTCGGTGCGGGAAGAATCAAGTGGAATGGATGTTACTGATGGACTTGAAAAATTAATGTACAAGGGTATATCAAAATGTACAGACTTATTCGTGGCTAATCTTAATAAAATTAAACCTGCTTATCCTGTAAGTACAAGTGATTCTGTATTATTCAAAAATAATACTGAACACAAAACGATAATTGCATCAACAGATTCTGTTAAAAAAGGGAAACCAAGAACAAGCTCAAATGCAAATATTGGTGCCGCATATTGCTCTGGTAATAATGTTAATTATGGAGTACAACTAGCATATCAAAACTACGATTCGCTTGGTTCTAATTTATGGGGAGGGTTTGGTTACACATTACTTTATTATGATGTTGAAAACAAATCAAAGTTTCTTGAAGGATCATTTGTAAATTTTAATTATAGATATTTTTTAAGATATCATCTAACATCCGGAAACAGCGGTCCATATATTGGTGCAGGTTTAAAACTAACTTTTGGAACTGAAACAATTGAGTACTACACAAAAAAAGAAACTAATTTTTTTGTTGGTCCAACACTTGAAGAAGTTTTAGGAATTTCTATTAGTAATGCTGTATTTCTTGAAGTTGGTTCATATCAACTAAAGTTATTTGGATCCGATTTATTACCAGATGACATTGGTTACACAATTGGATTATATTTTAGAATTTAATTAAGAACAAATTCTATTAAATGTAATATAAAAGGGAAATGAAATGTTAAAATATTCAATTATTATTCTTCTGGTTCCTTTCACAAACATTTTAGCTCAGAGTGCATTTATAGATAGAAAACAAAACGCATTAAGTCTTGAGCTAGGAAAATCCTGGGCAAGTGAATTTTCTCCTTATTTAGTACACACTGGTTTTTCATTAAATGGTTTTATCGATTTAGGAATTGGTTATAGTTCAGGTACAATTTTAAAGACAAACAATTTTACATATGATCTTTCATCCAAAAGTATTGGGTTTGATATTACACTAATATTCATAAAACCAATAGTTAAAGTGCAACCATTTGGTTTAGCATTGAATTTGAATTACAACAACTTTAAATATGAACGACTTAAGGTTAACTACTTACCTGATAGAAAAGAATTTAATGCTAATGTTTCAACACCATCTTTAATATTTTATTCTCTCAGTGAAATTGACAACAACAGAATTGTTATTGCATTTGCACTTGGATATTCCGTTACCTCAGGAGAAGTTGATGGAAGATATCTTCGTAGTAATTTTGTTTCATTGGGATTAAGTGCTGATATTGTACACGAATTTACACCAGGTTTACTTGGTACCTGGGGTCTAGGAGTAGGTTATGCTGAGGAGTCTCTATCAGCCGGAGTAAGCATTGGGTTAATTTTCAAAACGAAATATTAATCTTTTATTTTTAATTTCTCATATCCTACACATTAAGAACTAATTATCTTTTATGAAAAAAATAATTTTGTTATTAATATTTACCGTAATCCATTTTATATTGACGGTGATATCAATATATAATGGAGTCATTATATTTCGTACTGCTACTACGCCAAGCGAAATATTTTGGGATCGTGCGATGAATATTATGTTATTTCCTGCATCATTGATGTTACAGGGTAGTGCCAGCGAATGGTTGCAAATACTTGCAATAATACTTAACAGTATTTTTTGGGGAATTTTATTTGCAGTTATATTTCTTAGTTTACAGAAAAAATATAAAAAATAATTCCATCTTGATCAGACCATCATCCTGAGTGAAGTAAAATAAAGTAGAAGGGGATAAGCAATAATTTGTTTGGTTTAATCTTTCTATTGCTGTAAGTTTATAATACTTTGTTGATAGCAATTTGCTATCCGATAATCCTTTCGTTTGAAAAATAATTATTCTACTCTTTGATTAATAATTAAAATTAAAAAATTATGTTAATAAAAATTGCACTTAACGGAGCCAGACCTAAAAAGCAGAATAGCTTTATTCCTCAATCATTATTTGAAATTGAAAGGGAAGTAAAGTTACTCTATGAAAATGGCAATAATACTTTTCATATCCATTGTTACGATGAGAATGGTAATGAAAGTCTTAAACCAAAAGATGTGGATGCACTTGTAACTTTAGTAAAGAGCATCTCTCCTGAGATACAAATCGGAATAAGTTCCGGAGATTGGATTGAACCAGATCTGGAAAAAAGAATGAAAAATATAAGTGATTGGAAATTTGTACCCGATTTTATTTCTGTAAATATAATTGAGGATGATGCAATTAAGATATCAAAACTTCTGATTGCAAAAGGAGTTAAAATTGAAGCCGGACTTAATGAAAAAAAAGCAGCTGAAATATTTGCTGAGTGCGATTTGATTGATGATTGCTTAAGAGTTTTAATTGAACCAGAACCAGAAGAATATTCTTTTGCTCTTGAAACCATTAATGAGATTGAGCAAGTGTTAAACATAGCAGGAATAAAAATTCCACGTTTGTTACACGGTTTTAATTCTGTTGCCTGGGATGTTTTAAGAGAAGCTAAAAGAAGAGGATATGATGGCAGGATTGGAATGGAGGACACCATCTATCTTGAAAATGGAGAAATGGTAAATAGCAATCTGGATTTAATTAAATATGCCAATAAAATATTGAAGAACCTTTAACAAAGAATATTTTAATG
>Ga0138256_10005129_pt1 | contig 13871 bp, 9 predicted proteins | sample KNB2016incub_MG_FD_105486 | JGI IMG/M metagenome (GOLD analysis project Ga0138256, IMG submission 105486) | Active sludge microbial communities from wastewater in Klosterneuburg, Austria - KNB2014incub_MG | ecosystem: Engineered > WWTP > Activated sludge > Unclassified | place: Austria...
CGCCCATCGCGGCGAGACCGGCGCCGATCACGGCACCCGCTTTCGCAACGGCCATGCTGGCCTCAGGAGCGGCTTGGAGAAGGATGTTCAAAGTGGTCATCGAAGTGAAGGTTGGATGTTCGGGTTGTTCCTAGTGGTGATGATCGTCGTGCCCACCGGCGACGGCCGTGCCGATGTAGATGCTGGTGAGCAGCGTGAAGACGTAGGCTTGCAGCGCGCCTACAAGCAGTTCAAGGCAGTTGATGAAGATGGTGAACGCCAGCGCGAAGGGACTGGTGGCATAGCCGCCGATGAGCGACTCGCCGTTCTTGCTGAAGATGAAGATGAGGCAGAAGAACACCAGCAGCACGATGTGGCCCGCCATGATGTTCGCGAACAATCGCACCATGAGCACGATGGGACGGATGAAGTGCCCCATGATCTCGATCGGCGTGAGGATGACGAGCACGGGCACCGGTATGCCGGGCATGGCGAAGATGTGCCGCCAGTAGTGCTTGTTGGCCACGAACGTCACGATCAGGAAGGTGATCGTCGCTAACACCAAGGGTGTCACGATGTTGCCCGTCACGTTCGCGCCGAACGGGAAGATGGGGATGAGGCCGATGAGGTTGAGCGACCAGATGAAGAAGAACAAGGTGAGCAGGTAGGGCAGGAAGCGCTGGTAGTGCTTCTCGCCGATCGCGCTCTTGGCGATGTCGTCGCGAACGAAGAGGATGATCGGTTCCAGGAATTTCGCGAGACCCTTCGGCGCGCTTATGCCACGCTGCGCATAGCCACGTGCCATACCCACGAACACCACGAGCAAGAGAGCGCAGGCCGCGATCAATGTGACGGCGTTCTTGGTCAGGCTCAGGTCCGTCACCTGGGCGGCTTCGTTCACTGTGCCATCGACGTGTACCGCGTGGATCTTCTCGTGTTCGAGCAGATAGGTATAGTGCGCGCCTTGGTACGCGACGGGTCGGTGATGCTCGTCCATCAGCTTGCCGCTGCTGAAGAACTCCACGCCTTTGTCTGTCCACAGGATAACCGGGAGCGGCAGGCTCGTGTGGCCCCACAAATGCCAGCTATGCGCATCGCCGATATGCTCCATGATGAGCTTCCCGGCATTGAACTTCTCCGGGGTATGCGCGGAGGATGCGTGTTCCGCCACCTCGTGTCCGGCCGCAGCACCATGGGGCTGCACCACCAACGTGTCCGGATCGGCATGAGACCCCTCCTGCGCCAGGGCCGCACCCGAAAGGAGGGTGCCGAGCAACAGCAAGGTGTTGGGGAGCAGGGCTTTCAGTGACATCGAAAGAGGGGGTACCCCTGTTTGCGGCCGCAAATGTAGCAGTCGTGGGCATACGACGGGAACGCTGTGTGCAACGCCGTTCCCCGATCACTTGCGTTGGGCCTCTTTGAAGAGGAACCAAAGCGATCCCACGAGCCCGAAGGCGACCCCGAGCAAGGTGAAGAGGGGAAATTTCCACGCCAACTTCCCATCCAACCACCGACCACCGATCACGCCCACGGCCAGGAAGGCCACCATCTGGATACCGAGAGCGCCATACCGGGCATAGCTCTTGGCCGGGCCGGTGACCTCCTCGAGCTCTTCCTTATCGATGCCATCGTCCAGCTTCATGGGTGTGTTGGTTGGCGCATACTACCCACGAGCCGCGCCGTGCCGAAGCTGAGATAGGCGAGGTAAAGCAGCGCGAAGGAAACGGCCATCGGTTTCGCGCTCTCGGTCGGCACGAGCCGCATCAAGACGAAGAGCAGCACCAGCGAACCGAGCAGTTTGATGACAAGCCCGGCCATGAACCGACGCATGAAGGGGCGAAGATCCGCTCCTACGGCACGCTCCTGCCAGAGCAGCAATGCGAGCGTCACGGTCGCGAACCAGACCAGCATCACGGCGAAGGGCCAAGTGAGAACAACAGAAAGCAGACGCAGTGCATACCACGTTACCCCTGTGCAAAGAAGACTGAACAGAAGGACGGGAAGTACGGCTGTGCGCCGACTTTTCGCCATGGGGCTTTTCGCCACTGTTTATCGCGTGGCCTGCGCGGGCTCTACGCGGGTAGCGTTCCCTGATGTGCTCAACCGCATCGGATCCATCTCCTTCACCACCCCGCCTGCCATGCTGCAATTGCCCGTGAAGACCGCTCCGGGCTCGATGGCGAGTTTCTTGGTGTTGATGTCCCCTTGGAGCTTCGCCGTGGCCTTCAGGCTGAGTAGGTCCTGACAATTCACTTTTCCGATCACGGTGCCCTCGATATCGGAGCTCTGGCAGATCACCTCGCCTTCGATCACACCGCTCTGGCCCACGATCACGCGGCCTTTCGCGTTCACGATGCCCTTTACGCGGCCGTCGATGCGGATGTTGCTGTCCGATCGGATCTCACCCTCGATGGAGGTGCCCTCCATGATACTGTTGATCTTTCCGGTGTTCACCGGCTCCGCTGCCTTGTTCATGGGTTCGGTCTTTTTATCGGGTTGGAAGATCGACATGGCCTCCTGGGTTCCAGTGGATGGGTCAAAGATAACAGCCTCAGGTACTTATCCGATGCCGCCCAAGATCATTCGCCCGGCAGGTAGTTCTTGGTGAAGAACGAGGCGTACGCATCGACGTCCTTGTTGCGGAAGAGTTGGGCGTAGTTGTCAGGGCTGATGGCGAAGATGGCATGCCCTTGATCGTTCACCCCGGCGAGCATACCAATATCGCTCAGGAACTGCTGGTAGTAAGCCATAGCAGCTGGAAGGTCGTCGAACAGGCGCAAAAGCACCACCTGCTGGTCGCTGTTCAAGATGGTGCTTTCCACCAGAATGTTACGATCCGGATAGTAACGCTGGTTGAAGTCACTGATCTTGGTCTTCACCCCTTCCACATCCCCGGCCTCGTTCGGGTGTATCAAGGCGATGTAATGCGGACCCTGGTCCACACGGAACGTACTGGCGGGGGCGGGTCCCTTGCCATCGTTCGCCTGGGCGGTGCCAGCCTGTTTGTCCAAAGCGGCCAGTAGGTCCATCGCCGCTTTGGCCTCGTCCGTATCGGGGAATTTGTCCTTCACTTCGTTGAGAGCGATGCGGAATGCGGCCAGTTCATGCGTGCCACCCACGGCCATGGCCTTCAGCAGGTGGTACTTGGGTAAGAGGTGATTGTTCGGCTCGTTCGCTATCACTTGATTGGCCGTGCTGATGACCAGCAAGTAGTTCCTCTGTCGGTACTCCCGGTACAACTGGTCGTACTCGGCCGATTCCACCAGGCGACGCGCCTCACCCGCTTCCAGGAAGGAAGGGTCGCGCACCAATCGTGCGAATTCGCTGTCCGGCCAGCGCTCCAGAATGATGTTCGCGTAGGCCTGCGACGAACTGCCGCCGAAGTCCATGAAGCCACCGCTTTTTTCCCGGGCCAGGTAGATGCGGTATAGCTGGTAGTGGCTCTCTGGAGTGTAGCGGCACTCGTCAAAGCGATTGTTCAGTACCTCGAAGCTCTCGATGGCGTTGTCCACATCCTTGAGCTTCTCTTTGTAGATCATGCCGGAGCGGTACATCGCTTCGCAGATACGGCCGTTGGAAGCTTCGATCGCTGCCGTGTCGCCGGGGATGTCCTTGGAATAGAACGCGGGGTCCTTCCATGCGGGCTGGCCTTCCTCCTCTTTCTCGGCGGTCAGAGCCTCTTCGGTCTCTTCGTCGGGGTCCTCAGCGCCGGCCAACGCGCTGCCGCTCCGGTCTTTGCGGCGCCAGTCGTCCTCCAATGCGCGGTTGCCCCACTTCTTCTTGAATTCCGCCAGACCGCGGCTCAACTGTTGGGGATTGTAGAAGTACCAAGCGCCACGATCCCCGGGTGCTACGGGAGTGGCGGGTTTGGCAGGAGCGGCGGTGCCGTTCTCCAAGGCTTCCCGCGCGGCGGCTTCGGCTTCGGCCTTGTCCTCCTCTTCCCGTTCGCGTTGGCGGATGATCTTCTGGATGGCCTTTTCCCGCTCGTTCGGGTCCATGCCCGCCAGGGCCTGCAGGCTATCCTCCCGGGAGATGATGTTCAGTTGCTCGACGAGTTCCCCGAGCACCTCCGCACGCGTCTTTACTTCTTCGTAGCGGACGTGGGCTTCGGCGAGCAGGGTCGTGGTACTATCGTAGTAGAGTTGCGCGTCCGGGTAGGCGCGGTCATCGAAGTAGAGATCCGCCAGGCGCAGCCAGGTTTTAGCTTTCTGACGGGTGTCGGTGGTGCTCACCAAGGCGCTCTTCTTCAAGTGCGCCACAGCGCTGCTGTCCTTGTTCTCTTTCAGATCGATCCCCGCCAGCGCGTAGTGGATCATGTCGTAGTGGTCCACATGCTTGTCGTCGTGCAACATGCGCACCAGCATCTTTCGCAGCTTCTTGCTGTCGCCTTGATCGAACGCCATGGCTTGGAACACTTGCGCATGGAAGGCCAGTTCGTAAGGCGGGTTCATGCGCGTCACGGCTTTGTAGGCCGCGATCGACTTCTCGTCCTGCCCTTTCACTTGGTAGAGTTGCGCCAGGATGAAGGTCCAGCGCACGCGCTCGTTACGGCCCTTGGTGATCTCTACCGCGCGCTCCAGGTTGATGATGGCATCATCCACTTTGCCGCGTTTCAGGTCCAGGTCGGCTTGGATGACGGCCAACTCATCGTGGGGGAAGCGCTTCGGCAACTTCTTGATCTCGCGCACTTCATCGAGCACGCTCTGAGCACGCGCGTACTGCTCGGTCTGGATCAATGTCCTTGCGAGCCATAGTTTGCTTTCCAACTGGCGGTTCTGCCCTTTGAAGCGGCGGCCCGCATAATCGAACGTGCGCTGCGCATCGAAGTAGGCCCGCTTGTAGAAGTAGGATCGCCCTATCACGAAGTAGGCATCATCGATCCATTTGTTGCGCTCCTCACCCTTGATGTCCATGGAGTGTCGCTCGATCACCAGCGAGCACTTCTCAATGCACTTCTCCAGATCGGCGCCAGCGCCTTTGGCCTGGGCTTCGGTGCCGTACACGAAAATGGGCAACACCTCGTCGAAGTCGTCCACGAAGGCTTTCTCAATGCCCTTCACGGTCTCCTTCAGCTTCTCGTTCGCGTTGAACCAGCCATTGTCACGGGCTGTGAGACGATGGTAGGCCCGGCTCGTGAAGCGGTCCTTGTTCTTGGAACATCCGGCCGCGACGAGGGCTACCAACAGCCAGATGGCCGGGCGAAGGGGTGGAACGCGGATCACGGGAGCTTCAACTACGAACGGGCGAAGTTATTTCATCCCCCGGGAAGCTGCGTCGGCCCGGTACAGCGCGAGTTCGCGAAGGAGAACGCCACTATCCACATATCCCGGAGGCGGCAGGGCTTTCTTCGGACCGATGGACCAGGCGTGCGAGTTCCCCCTATCATCCACGGAGATGGCGTGGTACCGCATGAGGTAGCCCTGCAGGTTCCATTCGTTCCAGAGGTCCGGATGCAGATCCACCAAGCTGCCGGCCGGCACGGACGCACCGATGGTGGCCACGTCCGCGAGAAGGTCAGCGTCACGCGCAGGTTTTGCGAATAGAAGCACCGAAAGGACCAGGGCCACCCCGAATGCTGTGATGCCGGTGTACCGCACGAGCTGAGTCAACACTTGGCGCTCCCCGAGACGATCCAGCAAATGACATAGTCCTTGGGCGCTCAGCAATCCCAGTCCAGTGGCGATCATGGGGAACGCCGGTACGCTGTAGAACGATTTCTGCACCAGGGTCAACATCATCGGTGCCACGCCGCTGAGCCCGATCAGGAACATGCCGATCGCCGTGGCTTTCAATGTGTCCGGCGGACGTTCGGTGCGCGCTCGTCGGCCCAACAGGAACACCACTGCCGCCAGGACCAAAGGACCGACCTGCGAGGCCAGTAGGTCCGCAAGTATCCGCCAGCGATGTTCCACGGTATGCTGGGCATCGATGCGGTGCAGCAGGCGTCCGTTCACATAGGGCTCCAAATTGCCACGGGCATCCGGCCATTGCCAGAGCAGCAGGTAGCTCGCGGCCACCACCGTGCCCATCACCAAGGAGATCAACAGGGCGCGCCGAAAGGAATGAACGTTCCGCGACGCGGACCACAAAAGGACCGGGGCGGCCAGCGGGAAGAGCCCGGGCACGCCCTTGGTGAAACTCGCGAGAAATACGAAACCGCCAGCGATGATGGCACGCTTCGCCCAGGCGGCCGACATGCCGAGGACCACCTGGAGCACCGCCGCTGTGACGAACACCGCCATCGTGTTCTCCAACATGTTGTTGTGAAAACACCAGAACACCTGTGGCACGATGATCCACAGGAGCAACGGCCATCCCCCCAGCGGACGCAACGACAGGTGTTCATGCAAACATTCCCGCCAGAGCCGCACCATCACGAACATCGTGATCAACGCGGTCGCAAGACAGTAGAGCCGCTCCACCCAAAACCCGTCCCCCAAGACCCGGAACCACCAGGCCTGCAGGCCGAACGCCAGCGGTGGATGCTCGTGGAAGATGGCCATGCCAGCGACGCCGACCTGGCTGAAGCGTGGAGCCCAGAACGTGCCGAAGCCGTTCGCCTGATTGTGCGCCACCACGGTGTAGAGCATGCCGTCCATGAACATGCCCTCACGCACCAGGCCCGGCAGTAACAATGCGGCGCAGATGCCGATCACCAGCCAGTTGAACGCACGGGTGCTCTGTGCCATGGAAGCCCGGAAATTACATGCGTCACCGACGTGTGCCCCGTGAGCCGCGATATTTGTCCGTGATGGCCGCAGCACCCGATCCCCCGAAGCGCGCACGGGTCCTTCGCAAACTGAAAAGCAAGTACCGGCTGCTGCTCATCAACGACCGTACCTTCGAAGAGCGTTTCAGCATCAGGCTCTCCCGGCTCAACGTGCTCCTGCTCGCCATCGCCGCCTTCACATTGCATGGGGCGTTGGTCACCGCCGTCATCGTCTTCACTCCGCTGAAGCGCTACATCCCCGGTTATGCCGACCAGGAAACGAAGCGGAACGCCTACCGCAGCACCGTGCTCGCCGATTCCATCGCCCTGCGGCTCACCGACCAGGAGCTCTATCTGGCCAATCTGCGCCGTGTGCTCAGCGGAGAAATAACGTCCGACAGCACCCTGACCACCGCCCGCGTGGAACAGATGCCCACCGCCGCCGATCTCGCTCCAGGCCTCAAGGACAGCTTGCTTCGCGCCAAAGTGCAACAACAAGAGGCGTACGCGCTTTCCGAAGGCCAGGTGAACGCGCCCGCCGGGCGGGAACTCGCTGGCATGTTCTTGTTCCCCCCCTTACGCGGCATCGTGACCAGCACGTTCGAACGGCGCGCGGGACATTTCGGGATCGACGTGGTGGCCAAGGCCAACGAGGCCGTCAAAGCCTGCATGGATGGCACGGTCACCCTTGCTTCCTGGACCACGGACGGTGGCCATGTGCTCCAGATCCAGCACCGCGGGGACCTGGTGAGCGTATACAAACACAACAGTGTGCTGTTGAAGAAGGTGGGTGAAAAGGTGAAGGCCGGAGAGGCGATCGCGATCGTAGGTGACAGCGGCGAACTGACCACCGGCCCGCATCTGCATTTCGAGCTTTGGTTGAACGGCGAGAGCATCGATCCGCAGGCGTACATGGTTTTCCAATGACGAAAGCGCAGGGGCAGGAGCAGGGGCAAGAGCAAGTGCTCGTCCCTGCCCCTGCCCCTGCTCCTGATCCATGAGCTTCAAGTCGCTCCTCGCCAAGCCCTACGCCCGCATCGTGACGAACGCGGTGATGCGACGCGCTATGGATCCCGTCGGTACGCAGCTCGGTATGCTGCGCTCGCTTGTGGAGTTCGGAGGAGCTACGGACTTCGGGAGGGAGCATCGACTGCATCAAGTGCATGATCATGCCGGGCTTGTACAAGCCGTACCGTTACGGGATTACGAAGGGTTCGAACCGTACATCCACCGGATCATCGCAGGGGAGAAGGATGTGCTGTGGCCGGGACTGCCGCTCTATCTGTGCAAAACCAGTGGCACCACCAGCGGCGCCAAATACATCCCCATTACGCGGAGTTCACTGCCCAACCATATCGGCAGTGCGCGCCGCGCGCTCCTCGCGTATATCGCTCACAGCCGAAGGGCGGACTTCGTGGACGGCAAGATGATCTTCCTCCAGGGCAGTCCCGTGCTCGACATGAAAGGCCTGATCCCCACCGGCAGGCTCAGCGGCATCGTGGCCAATCATGTGCCCGCCTATTTGTTGAAGAACCGTTTGCCGTCGTTCGCCACGAACAGCCTCGCGGATTGGGAAACGAAGGTGGAGGCCATCGTGGGCGAAACGATGCGCGCGGACATGCGGTTGATCAGTGGGATCCCCGCCTGGGTCCAGATGTACTTCGAGCGGCTTTTGGCGAGGTCGGGAAAGGCAACGGTGAAGGAGGTCTTCCCCAATTTCTCGCTCTTCGTTCATGGCGGCGTGAACTACGCGCCCTATCGCCATCGCATGGAGGCGTTGATCGGGGGCAGCGTGCCGAGCGTTGAGCTGTTCCCCGCGAGCGAAGGTTTCATCGCCTACCAGGACAAGAGCAACGAGGAAGGGCTACTGCTCGTGCTGGACAATGGGATCTATTTCGGGTTCCTCCCGGTCGACGGGTCAGCGTCGCGCGGGAGCGAACCGGGACCTCATAAGAGCCGTGTGATCTCCATCGCCGAGGTGCAGGTCGGTGTGCAGTACGCGCTCGTACTTTATACCAACGCCGGGCTTTGGGGCTATGAGATAGGGGATACGATCAAGTTCGTTTCGCTCGCACCACCGCGCATTGTCGTTACCGGCCGCACAAAGCACTTCACAAGCGCTTTCGGTGAACACGTGATCGCCGAAGAAGTGGAAGGTGCCCTGAAGGATGCGATGAACGAGCAACCGTGCGAAGTGGCGGAGTTCACCGTAGCGCCGCAGATCGCTCCCGTGGAAGGACTTCCTTACCACGAATGGTTCATCGAGTTCGCAGCAGTACCGGGTGATCTCGAGCGCTTCGCGATACTTACGGACGAAGCATTGCAAAAGCGCAACCCCTACTACAAGGACCTGATCGCCGGCAAGGTGCTTCGGCCTTTGGTGATCACCCCTGTGATGCGCGGAGGGTTCGCTTCATGGATGGATCAACGTGGTATGAACGATGCGCAGAGCAAGATGCCGCGCTTGGCGAACGATAGACGGTATGTCGAAGGCTTGGGGTGATGCCCCATGGATGGCACCGGTGCCGATCGACCTCAGAAAGTGTACTTGATCGTAGTTCCGTTGAACTGGAGCTGATCCCACATACCCGCGCGCTTCTTCTTCCAGTGCCTGGCATGCACCATGTAGTTGGCCAGGTCATACACCAAGAGGAAACCACCTTGGAGGATCAAGGAGGTGCCATAGCCCTGGAGCATCTCGCTGTTCTTGTCCAATGAGTTGCTGCGGCCGTGCTCCCACATCCACAGGCCGCCGCCCGCATACAGGAAGTCCAGTCCGAAGTTGATCAGGTAAATGGCCCCAACTTTCCGCTGCGCCTCGAAGGTGTTCGGGATGTCCAGGTTGGAAGGCGTGCGCATCCGCTTACGTGCGCCGAAATACGCGGGCACCGCTATGCCAAGGTTCACCACGTTCCACGCCAGGTTCATCTGGTGGAAGTAGTTCGCTTCGCTTTTGCCGGGTGTAGTGGCCATGCCGATACCACCGGCCACCATGTTGGCTATGCTCCAGCCACCCAACACCAGCATGCTGTTCTTGCTGATGCGGTCCCGCTCCATATTGAACTCATTGAACGGCGTCATGTCCTGCCCGAGCGCGGAAGAAGCGAGCGCGCATCCGAAGAGTATGGTGCAGAGGTTTTTCATCGACATGGAAACAAGGTAAGGCCCACCTTGTTCGTCAGCGGATCAATGTCACATGTCCCGCGCGGCGCATTCGACCACCGCCCATGTCGGTGTATTCCAACTGCCACTCATACACGTCTTGGGGCGCTTCAGTGCCGAGATAGGTCCCATCCCAAGCCGGGTCGTTGCGGTCGGTCGTTCCGTGCACCTGTAACCCCCACCGATCGAACACGCGGAAGAGAAGCAGACGATCCTTCGGTGTGATCACAGGCAGGAACCCGTCGTTCACCCCATCGTTGTTGGGGCTGAAAGCATTGGGCACATGCACGCAAGGAGGTAGTTCAACGTGCGCCTCATCGGTCCCGACGCACGTGTCCGAGCTGGTTACGATAAGTTGCACATGCAGGATGCTCGCATCATCACCGTAGAGGTACACTGTCCCCAATTCGCGCGAGTATTCCACGCCATCGATCAGCCAGAGCACTGAGGCGCCCTCCACCGGCTCCGTCCACAGCCGCACGCGCTCGCAGTCGCCCGCCACGTCGTAGTGCAATATGGCGGGAGGCACCGCATGCACATCGACCACCACCGTACTGCTATCCAAGCAACCTTCCGCGCTGGAGACGACCAGCAACACGGTGTTGGCACCGAGCGTGGTCGGTACCAATGAAACGGTATTGGGTTCGGTGCTCACTTGTACGCCGTTATAGTACCACCAGTAGCCCACCGCGAACGAACTCGCATCAGTGACCATCATGGATTGGTCCAGGCATGCCGGGCCCAGTGTGAAGTCCGCTTCGGGGAGCACGTTCAGCGCGAAAGCGGTGGTGGCGGTGTCCGCGCAACCGGGAAGTTCCGCGACCACCGAGATGGTGTGTTGGCCGGGTGTGGTCCAATTCTGTTGCCACGAGGGTCCGCTGCCCACATAGGTGCCATTGATCAACCAGTGCGTCAGTGCGCCTGCGGGTGTGCTCGTGCTTGTTCCATGGATGAACGCTGGATCGCCGCAAGGATCCACCGGATCGAGCGTAAAGCTGGCCGCCGGCATTTCGTTCACCACGATCGTCATCGCGATACTGTCGCCACATCCGGTGAGTTGATCGTTGATCACCAATGCGATGGCATAACTGCCCGGGGTGTTGAAGCTCTGCGGCGGGGGATCGCTCTGGAAGGAGAAGGACGTGCCGTCCAGCATCCAGTCAAAGATCAGGTTGTTGCCGGTGGTGCCAGTGCTGTTGAAGTCGATGCTCTCGCCAGCGCACACGACACTATCCGTAGCGGTCATGGCCACGACCGGAGCAGTGACCACCGTAACGTTGATCGTATCGGCGGAAGGACAGAGGGTGATGTTGCTGATCACGCTGAGGATCACCTCATAAGTCCCCGCAGCCCCGTAGGTATGGGTGGGTGAGGGGATCGAATCGAAGGTGCCATCGCCGAAGTCCCAGACCAATCCCACAATACCCGCACCCGCGGCGCTGAAAGTGATCGGGTCGCCAAGGCATATCGTCGTATCGTTCTGTGTGGTGACCACAGGTAAGGCGAGCACATCGATCTGTTGGTACGCGGTGTCGATCCCGCAGCCGTAGGATACCAGCATCACGGTGTAGCTGCCGGGATCGGTGTAAGTGAAGCCCGTGTTCGTGGAGGTGCTGGTGCTGTTGTTCGCATCACCGAAGTACCAGATGCTCGCGGTATCACCATCGCTGAAGTTGGTGAAGGTGGCTGTGAGCGGTGCGCAACCGATCACGGTGTCCGTGTTGAAGAACGCCGTCACTTCGTTCGGCAGCACAGTGATGGTGAACGTGGCGGTGTCCGCACCGCATGCGTTGTACACCTCTTGTATGATCGTCCAGGTGGAATCCAACGTGTACTGATGGAACCACACGACAGCGTCCTCCTGGCTGATGCTGCCGTCGCCCAGGGTCCATTGCACGGAATCCACCAGACCATAACTGTCGTTGCCGATGAAGACCGTATCCGCCAGACAGTAGATCAATTGATCCGTGCCGAAGCTGGCAACCGGCAATGGATGCAAGGTGATGGTGGTATCGGCGATGGTGCTACCACAGTAGTTGCTCTGCTCGTACTCAATGTGATAAGTCGTGTCGCTGAGAACGGGTCCTACCAGCGCGAAGGGTGCGGGTTGGTCCACACTGCTGATCATGGTCCCGTTCACGGACCACGCGTGGACTGCCCCGGGCACGATGTTCAAGTTCAATGCCTCCACCACACCATCACCACAGGTATCGATCGGGGTCCAGTCCACCTGCGCCACCGGAATGCTATCCACCGTCACGATCGCCGTGGCGCTGTCCACACAGTTCGCTCCGTTGGTGACGATGAGCTGCACGGTGTATGTGCCGGGAACATTGTAGGTGTATGTGGGGAACTGCAAGGTGGAAGTGCCCACGTTATCGCCGAAGTCCCAAGCGTAACTGGCCGGTGTGGTACTGAAGTTCTGAAAGGTGATGGGCACACCTGCACACGCGATCGTGTCCTGGATGATCACCGTGGGCAGATCGTTCACGAGCACATTGCGGCAAATGCTGTTGCTACAATCCGTGTTAGGATCGGTGTAGTCGTAACAGCAAGGAGAGAGCGATCCTACGGTGGCGAGCGCCGGATCGAAGGTGCCGTTGACTTGCAAGTAGGCGGTAGGTTGCCAACTGCCACCGCTAGGCGTGGCCCACAGCACGAAAGGCGGGTCGCTCACGCACACGGCCGTGTCCAAGCCTACGTTCAGCACCGGCAAGGGATCCACAGTGATGTCCACTTGATCGGTGGTAGTACAGCTGGCCGTCCCCACGGAGTAAGTGAGCGTGAAAGTGCCGACCACTTGCGGATCGAACGCGTAGCCAGGGGTCACATGTTGTCCGGTCCAATCCCCACCAAGTCCATCGCCGATGAGCGGGAACGGCGGATCGAACACACACACCGACGTGTCATTACCCGCCGACGCGGTGAAGGGTGGCACGGTCACCGTTACAGCGATGCTGTCGCTGTTGGTGCATCCGTTCGCATCGGTGTAGGTGTAGTACAACGTGTCCGGATCGTTCGGTGGGGTCACCGTGTTCGGTGTGTATGCGCCGGTGATGGGATCCACATTCGGCCCGCTCCAGGTGCCGCCTGTGGGGGTGTGGAGGATCTGTTGCGCGGTGGTGGTCGCACAGAACTGCGTATCCGAAGCCAGGGTGATAGAAGGGATCGGATCCACTGTGGCGATAACGTCGTCCACGATCACACATCCGTTCGCATCATTGTAGGTGTATTGGAGGATGTGGATGCCGGGTCCGGCCGCTACGGGGTCGAACTCATCGTTCAACGTGAGCCCTGTGCCGGTCCACGTGCCGGGTTGCAGGTTGGGCACCAAAGGCACCACCGGGTCGTTGGCGCATACGCTGAAGTCGGGCCCGGCGTTCACGTTCGCGCCGTTCACCACTTCCACGGTCACGTCATCATCCGTGGCGCAGGAGCCTGTACCGATCTGGTAGTTCACGGTGAAGACACCGATCGCGCCCGGTGTGAAAAGGCCGGACCCGTTCACCCACACCGGCCCGCTCCAAACGCCGTTGGGTTGCGTGGCCGTGAGTTGAAGTCCCCCACTGTTCAAACAGATAGTTGTGTCCGGCGCCGCCGTGACAGGCAGCGGCGGCGGATCCACGGTGATCGAGATCGAATCAGTGTTGGAACAACCGTTCCCATCGATGTAGTCATAGTACAGTGTGAACGTGCCCTGCCCGTTCGGCGTGAACTGGCCGCCCACCACGGGCAAGTCCCACGTACCTCCGGCGGTGATCGGTTGCAATGTGACCGCGGTCGGTTGATCGCACAGGGTCATGTCGGGACCCGCGTCCACGATCGGTAATGGGAAGACCGTCACGGTCACATCGTCGGTGCCGGGACAGCCGCCTACATCACCCTCAACAGTATAGGTCGTGGTTGTCGTGGGTGCGACATTGATCGGGCTGCCCACACCCACTTGCACGTTGTTCTGATCCGTCCATACATAGTTGCCCGCACCATTGGCGGTGAGGGTGCTGCTTCCACCGATGCAGTA
>Ga0138256_10005130_pt1 | contig 13869 bp, 14 predicted proteins | sample KNB2016incub_MG_FD_105486 | JGI IMG/M metagenome (GOLD analysis project Ga0138256, IMG submission 105486) | Active sludge microbial communities from wastewater in Klosterneuburg, Austria - KNB2014incub_MG | ecosystem: Engineered > WWTP > Activated sludge > Unclassified | place: Austria...
ACTGACCGATGGTGCCAATCTTTTCTTTAAGCCGGATGGATTTAGGAGAACCGAGAGGATCATCGGAAATGACATTGATCCGTTTCTGCGTGGAAAGCTCTTCAAGCATGCTCTTGTTAGCATCCTTGGCAGATTCGATCCGCTGCCCTACGGTGTCATAGCGCTGTCTTTCAGAAACACGCATCGTCAACCAACCTTCAGAGAGATTCTAATATTCGTCAGCGTTTAAGACTCAGGACCGTTTCCAGCATCTCATCAACGGTCGTAATCAACTTTGATGAGGCAGTAAAATTAGCCTGCCAACGCATGAGATTCATCGCTTCCTCATCCATTGAAACGCCAGAAACGGATTCGCGCTGGTTTTTCAAATCACTCAAAACAATCTCGTCGGCGTTTTTAATGTGATCGGATCGGACAACTTCCGTCGCCAGAACACCGATCACGTTGGCGTAATAGCCATGCAATGTGGTGTTGCCATTTTCCAGGAGCTTGGTGTCCTTCAATTTAACCATCGCGTTCACAACAACGTTGTCACCTGGCGCCATAGGGCTGCTGGCAGCAGCGATAGCATCCGTTGAATTCACAATTGCACTATCGATCTCAAAATCCCGGGCGGCAAACGACATATCGGATACAGGCTTGAAAAAATTTCGCCCCGTTGTCTCCTGGTATTCGTTGATGCCAAACCCTGTATTATGGGCACTATTCACGCTTTCAATTAACGCCGCTGCGATCGTATTGTTCTTTTCTATCAATTTAGGAACAATCTTATCCCTGACGTCCAGCAGTGCGCTGATCCCCCCAGCACCCGTAGCATCGGTGACATCCCGATGACTTGACCTCTCCCAGTCCACGATTTGAATCCTGGAAAGTCCGTCATTTTTGGGGTCGACTATATTTTCGACCCGCGCCGCATTACCAGCGTCTACCAGCGTGGTGTTCTTGGGACCACGAATGCAGACCATGTTGTGCTGGTCTTCGTAGTAAGTGATGTCTATCTTGGTCGTCACGTCCCGAAGCAACCGATCCCTTTCATCGCGCATATCGTTTGCGAATGCTCCGGGTAGTGCCTCCGCCTCTCTGATTTTCACGTTAAGGCGAGCGATCGATTCAAGTTTGCTGGACAAATCGAGGCATTCCTGACCGATCCGTTCATTGAGATCCTGCTGATTCCTGCGAAGATCAGAATCTACCCGGTGAAACGATCCCGCGAGGCTGTTTGCCGACTCCCTTAGGTTAGTCCGAGCCGTCAGATCATCCGGGATATTGGCCAGTTCCTGCAGCCCATTGAAAAACCCAGTCAATTCATCAGCGAGACCGGCTTCCATTTCCGGGCTATAAACATTCTCCAGAGCTTTCAATGCACTGAATCGCGCCGCACTGTACCCACCCTGCTGATTAGCCCGATTGATCTGGTTTTCGGTCCACTGGTCATGACTTCTTTTGATGCTCTCAGTAAATGCTCCGCTTCCGATGAGATTTCCGCCGCGCAAAATCGGGTCCCGTGCCCTGACATTTACGCGCTGCCGTGAATATCCTTCCACTTGTGCATTGGCGATATTATGACCCGCGGTATCAACACCCTGCCGTGTCACATAGAGGGATTGCTCTCCCACTCCCAATGTGTGAAAAAGTCCTGCCACTTTCTATGCCCGCACTATTAGGGTTGATCCAACATTTTGAGCTTTTTGAACACCTTTGGCGCTATAGGTAGCTTGCGTCTCCGCGGCAACATCGACCCAAAAACGGTAGCTCTGTTGATAATTTCGCAGCAGCGTCTGGACGAGATATTTATTCATCTCAATGAGCGGCTGCGCTTTTTCAGCAGCATCGTGAAATTCAACCGTCAATCGCCGAAGCCGGGTTATCAGGTGGGACAAAACATCATTTGCGACCCCATCTCCACCGAGCATTTCCTGAATGTCTTCCAAGGCGGAGAGACAATCCTGAATATTAGCAAAGCTTGCTGCGCGCCCATGAAGTGATTCGTAGTACTTAGCGACTCTGGAGCTGCCAATGCGCAACTCTGTGTGCATCGCTTCTATGCGTTCGCCAATCACTGTCTTGTCAGCACATGCCTCTTCAACTGCCCGGATATCTCCGGTTTTAATACACTCGTGCTCTTTTTCTATTGCGGGAATCATCGCCAAAAAAGCCTCAACAAGCCCGGAAAGAGCCTCTTTCATTTGCGATGCGCACGCAATGACTTCTTCCTGTGCAGTTGAATGACGTCCAGTCATACACCCTCACGCTAGTTGATGTGGAGATACTTTTGCTAAATTTTTTCTTCACGCTCGGAGAGATGCTCAAGCAGCGCTTCCCGCATCATACCGTCAGCTATTTTTCCTGAATCAACCTGATAGGTACCGGCGGCGATTCGGCCCTTCAAATCTGCAACACGGTCTTCTCTTACATCCGGCGTATTGCGGGCTATTTCAAGAGCCTTTTTATGCGCGTCGGCCAACTCGCGGGATTGACTTGAAATCGCAACGTTCACACCTTTGGTTCCTGGTCCTCCAGGCGCTTTCACGTCTACTGGCGCACCAGCTGCATTGGCTTTTACAGACTTCTCTGCTTTCTTTGCGGCATCTGTCTCACCAGTCAAAGGCGCTGAAACAGAATTTAGCGAAGGAGATTTATTTATATTTCGAGTCTCCATTGCTGGCCTCCTTCATATGAAAATACATGGTTGAACAATATCATTCAGGATCTGGCAACGGGGAATTAATCAGGGCATCAACAGGTTTATTTTCGCCTGTTTCGACATTGACTGCAATGGCTCCCGACCGGTAGAAGCCAAATCCTTCGGTTTTTCCGCCGCTTCCGCATAGGTTTTCAGGCCGGCTATCGCAGCGGCATTTGTAACGGCGGATTTGGGCTCATTGGCCGTACCAACTTCTTTGCCAAATCTTTCAAGCAGTTGCCTCTCCATACTTGCTGCGATCCCCGTGGAGCCCTGTGCCGCCAAAGTTTTGGCATACTCCGAATCAAGCATGGATTTGTAAATGTCCTCAGCATTTCCACCATCAACCAATCCAGACTTCTGAACGCTGTCACGCATGGTCTTTAGAACCAGCTCCAGGAACATGGCTTCAAATTCCTGCGTAGATTTCTTCAACGCAGCGTGCTCAGAATCCATTTTACTGCGGCCGGTATCCAAAGATGTGGGAGCGCGGCTCCGCTGAGCCAGCACTTCGTCCTGACGTGCCTGCTGCAGATGAATTGACCCCAGGTTTACCGGACTGGTCGCAAGGGACATCATGCCTCCCAAAAATATGCTAGATGAACTTCATTTCAGCTTGCATCGCCCCGGCAGCATGCATCGCCTGTAAAATCCCCACTAAATCGGGGGGACGCACCCCTAATGCGTTCAGTGTTTCAATCAGTTTACCGACGGTTGTCCCTCCGAGGTTGACGACCACTTTCGGCGACTGTCCTTCACCCTTACTGTTCCCCTTTGAAGCTCCAACCTGAATAGCAAGATTTCCGTGTGCAATAGAAACAGGAGCAATGACGACATCATGCCCCATGACAACAGTTCCAGTTCGTTCATTGACAATTACGACGGCTTTTCTGTCGACGGACACTTTCAGGTGCTCCATCTCTGACACAAACTCCACTGTTCTATCGAGGTAGTTTTCAGGAATAGTAACCTCGACCGAAGCCAAATCGAGTGACCTCGCAAAGAACCCGCGAAAGTATTTGTTGATCTCGTCGGCAACCCGTGAGTTTGTGGTGAAATCGGGAACCTTCAAACTCAATACAAAAGTATCGGCAACAGCAAAGTCAGGAATGAACTCCCGCTCAACAAAGGCCCCACCGGGTACGTTGGCCACCGTTAACACCTGAACCCCAGTACCCGAAGCCTGCCCGACGACCACAGCCCCCTGAGCAGCTGCATAGACATTGCTATCTCCAGCGCGTAAAGGCGTAAGTATTAAGGTCCCGCCTGCAAGGCTTTTTGCATCTCCTACCGTCGATAGCCGCACGTCAATACGATCCCCATTTCTGGAAAATGGCGGCAGCTCAGCAGTTACAATGACCGACGCAATGCTGCCCGCAACAGCTTCCTCCGGGGTCGTTCGGGTGCCCAGCCTTGTCAGCATAGAGGCCACAGCTTTGTTAGTCGTCAGAGATTTACGGGAGTCGCCAGAGCCACTCAAGCCAACGACCAATCCATAACCTATGAGCTGGTTGGGTCGAACCCCCCGGATGTTTGTAAGATCCTTAATGCGGCTTTCCTCAGCCTTGACGGGAATGGCGGTCAATATCGCAAAGAACGCGACCAATCCTACTCCCAACCAAAAAAGGCGACATCGCCAACCGGCCAGATCTCTACTTCTTGCCATTTTTGCCATCCTTGCTGTCACCCAGCTTAGCTTCTGAATTCTCTGCGGGCTTTAGTCGCTCAATTTCATCACGCTGCTGCTCTACCGTTCCCTGGAGTTCAGAAATGCGCGTTTCCTTTTCCTTGTCCTTGGCCAGGAGCTCCTCTCGCTGTTTGGCCATTTGCTGACGTTCCTCAGCAAAAGTCTTAAGTCTGGTATCAAGTCGATTCCGAACATCCAGCAATTGTTTCCGTTTCTCTTCTAAAGCCATGGCAGCTTTTGATCGTGCCTCGTCGAATCCGCTCAGACGCATGGAATACTCATCTTCCCAGCCAGCACTCTTTCGCTCAATAATCTGCCCTTCCGAACTCTCTACCCATTCGACTCCTACGAGATCGTTGGTCGTGAGCTGCTCGCCTGTTTCCAGCTTTGAAAACGGTACGCGGGCGTGAAACCGAATTTCATGGGCCTGGTCTCCAGACATCGACCTGCGACGGTACAGTAAAAACACATTGCCACTTTCGTCGATGTGAGTGACCTCTGCCTGAAATTGACTAATAAGTGCCGTGTTTTTGTCGGCTGGCGCCAATTCCGGGAGCGCTTTTATGAGGGTGTCCTCTACATCACTGTCTTTCGCGCCTGCGGAAGCATCAGTCTTAGGCGACTTATCGGACTTAGCGCCGCCGGTAACGGACTCTGGCTTTCGGTTGGTCGCCACCCTGATTACCAGAGACGAACCAGGACGTGGCAGCATAGCCGCAAAAAAGTAGTTACGTTCATCGTCTGCGTTGTACAGTGAGCCCGAATCAGTTCCACGGGCACTTGGCTTCGCTTTAACTTCTTTGTGACGCACGTAAAGCTCTGGCGGAGTGACTGGATCTCCTATCGGACGGGAATATCCTTCAAGCGGGCCAGACTCGGCTTTATCAAACAATCCCGGGTCCCTCGCAGAGATGCTCTCAAGACGGGGTGCGCACCCAGCCAGCAGCTGAAATGCGGCCAGGACCAATGTCATCCCCACGACAACAATCAGTCTCTCAACGAATTCTTGTTTCCTATTGAATTCCCCAAGTTGCATATTTATGACCTCTGTCTTGATTCTTTTTTACAGAGCTTCGACTTGATTGCGTGCCACAACTTTGGCGCGCAGTCTTTTTTTGGAATCGCGGTTGAGGACATCAATAACATCTCCCACCCCCGCAGACGCGAGCGCTTCAACCTTAGCGGATATTTCCAGGTCACCAGAACGAAACACCAGTCCCACCATTTCACCCCGGGACACAAGATTGACACGCTCAACAGCTGATCCATCGATTACGGAGTTCATGAATATGGCGCGCTTGACTCTCAATCCAACCAGGGGCTCAATCGACCGGAAGCCTCTCTGCGCTGACAACTTCGCGGCAACCCAATCAACCTTAAGATCAGCTGGACCGAGGACCGCACCAGCGGTTAAGTCATTTGCGGCCACAACTGTCTGCCGCTCGACGAGCAGAAGTACCGAAAGTGTTAGTTTTTGAGCGTCCTCATCTGATTTTTCAGACAAAAGCAGCGCTTCAACAGATATCGCTCCGGCACTGTTTCTGATAACTCTGGAAAAAATGTCGTTTCGAAGATTTTTCAGTGATGGGAACTCAAAACGGACTCCGCCTGGCCGTACTTTTGTCGGAGCAATGACCTGAATGCGGTCAACTCGCACCCGAACCCCTTCCTCGCCCGGTAATATCTCTCCAAGGGCAGCAGAGAGCGACTCGTGAAGCCCTGTACGATCGACTTCAACCGCAGGTGATGAAATTCTAAGCGTCTCCGGACCTTCCGTCGCATAGACCTTACCTGGCAATTCCCGACGCAGAATGTCCACGATTCCGCTTTTAGTAAGCCTTATCGTGCGCCCCGCCGGGGGTGCACTCCCAAGATCTATCGCATTCGCTTCCTCACACAGGGAAAGTGACTGTGCGCCTTCATGTGTGGCCAGGAAATTGTTGACATTGTCGACTGACTCGCACTTAGCGACGTCCTCCAGATAGATTCGACTTCGACCGACTTCCGCCTGATCTCGTAAAAGAAATCTGGTGTGGCTCAAAATTTGAGTTGTATCGCCGGGCGAACTTTCGCCAGATGTGTTGTCAATGGGTTCGTCGAGCAAAAATGGATGTATCTCGCTGGCATTCGCTTTACCCGGAGATGAAAGCAAAATGAAAATGGCGCACCAAACCCCAGCTGGCTGGAACTGCAGCCAGAGAAACAAGATGCGACCGTATTTAATTTTAAATCGTTGCGCCATTCAGCGCCCGCCGTTCTTCAAATCGGTTAGCGGATATTATTGGTTGTCTGTAACAACTGGTCGCCGGTCTGGATCATTTTTGAGTTAATTTCGTACGCGCGCTGGCCGGTGATCATGTTGACCATCTCTTCAACGATATCAACGTTGGAGTTTTCCAATTGGTTTTGGGCTACACGTCCAATACCGTTTTGGTTCGGCACACCAACCACAGGATCACCACTTGCACGGCTTGGGATGTACAAATTTCGACCAACACTCTGCAAACCTGAGGGATTGATGAAGGATGCGAGTTGAAGCTGGCCAATCTCCTGAGTTTCGCCATCAACTTTTACGTTGACGACGCCGTCAATACCAATGTGGAAGTCGGTCGCCCCTTGCGGCACAATGATCTCTGGTACAAGCGGGAACCCGTCGGCTGTCACCAAACGGCCATTGCTGTCTTTGTCAAAATGACCGTCCCGCGTATACCCAATTGACCCATCATCCTTTTGAATGCGAAAAAATCCATTGCCCTCAATCATCACATCGAGATTGCGGTCGGTGACTTTAATGCCACCTTCCTTAAAAAGCTTGTCTACCGAGGCTAATTTTGTCCCCGCGCCAATTTGAATCCCGCTGGGGACTACGGTTCCCGTGGTCGCACTTTGTCCCGGTGCGCGTAGAGTCTGATAAAGAAGATCATGAAAGTTGGCGCGAGACCTTTTAAATGCCGTTGTATTGACGTTAGCCAGGTTGTTCGCAATGGTGTCGATGTTGACCTGCTGCGCTTCCATGCCCGTAGCGGCTGTCAGCAATGATCGCATCATGACGTTATCTCCTCTAATGTTTCAAACGGGGTCAATCGCGTCTAATGACAAATATTTATTGAGTGCTATGCACGTATTTCGCCAATGTTGTTGCTACTTTTTTCCATGACCTTGTCGTAGTTGCTGACTGCTTTCGCGTAAGCTTCAAACGAGCGATGAGCGATAATCATAGCGGTGAGGTTTTTGATCGCATTGACATTAGAACCTTCGACAAAACCCTGCATGACCGAAGGATTCTCTACCAACTTCAAGCCTTCTTCAGGTCCGTTATAGTGGAAATAGTTGTTACCAACTCTCTCCATCTGGGTCTCATCGGTTGGTGCAAACAACTGCAACCTGTCAACCAGCTCACCGTCCTGGTAGATCTCGCCTCTGCGGTTTACTTCAAACTCATTTCCGCGAACGATGACATTTCCCTTTTCCCCCAAAACCGGATGACCGGACTGGGTCACAAGAACGCCATTTGGATTTAAAAGGAAATCGCCAGCACGCGTATAACGCAAACCTTCCGGAGTCATCACCTGAAACAATCCCTTGCCTTCAATCATGATGTCAGCGGCGTTGCCTGTTTCCTTAGCCGGCCCCTGAGTTGTATCCCTATGAACACCCGCAACTCCTACGTAGGCCATTTCGTTGCCTCTGAAGGGCATCATTTCTTCAAAGTTGACCTTGAAATTCGCAGGAGGCAAAGGCTCGTTGTATCGCTTCTCCGGCTCGGCTTCCAACAACTTGAAAGTAACTGTATCCCCTTTGAATGCTGAGGTGTTCATGTTGGCCAGGTTGTTTGCGACAATTTCAAGCACACGTTCCTGCGCGAGTGCACCTGACAGAGGCGTGAATATGCTTTTATTCATGTAGGGAATTACCTAGCTCAAAAATGAAAACAAAACTCGCAGTCGCCATCGGACAGCTAGTAGCAAGTCTCTTGCCAAGAATGAATTTGCTTAAGGGATCGCGTCATCCCAAGGCCATAACTCTGGCAGATGACACAGAAACAAACGAAAAAAAAGATGTATGACAATTTTGATCCTGGCAGCTTCCTGGCACTAACCGCCAGAATCACGCGGGCAGTTACTTCCCCGTGTCAAAAAGCTTCACCCGGAATGCGTCAAGGACATGACCGCGTCAATCGGCCATGAAGCTGTTCCGCAAATTATTGGGTGACAGCGATGGGGTAAGGTATCTATTGTTTAATCATGTATTGTAGCTTGATGGCTTCCGGCTCTTCTTTAACAAAAAGAATCTTTATTCCGGTAATGCCAGTGCCTTTGTTTTGACAGAAAACATCGCTGGATCCTTTGCAATCAATACACTGGTCAACCAAAAAACCAGCATATTTTTCCCCAGTCAACATGTCGTCAAAGGCTTTCTTGTCGGCGTCGGTGGCAAATGTCGCGCGGATGCCATCCTTGGTGCAGTCAACGTCAGATAGCTTGAAAGAAGAACACTTCCCCGGAGCTGCGCCAGTCCGGTCAAAAAATTTCTTTTGCTTGATGCAGTCCGTGGCAGCTTTCTTTGTCTCTTCGTCTCCAACATCAGCACCCAAAAAAGCTGCGACCGGTTCGGTCGGTGTTTCGGATGACGTTTCTTCGACCTCAGTCTCCTCTTCCTCATCCTCTGCAGGCTTCTTCTTAACGTTAGAAGAAGAAACGGTACTGGTGGCTGGTGGCGGTGGCGGCGCAGAGGCAGCACACGATCCTAAATATCCAACCAGCGTCAGAGTAAGCAGGATCTTGTTTGAACCCGATACCCCGGGAAATATTGTGGCTGGTGATTCGTTTCGCATATGGTCTGGCACTCCCAGTTGATAGACTCCTATCGGCAATCAACCGGGTAAACTTTACTGAATAATAAATTAAGCAAAATAACACTTAATAATCAGACAGTTAAACAAAACGCCCCGGAAGATTTCCGAGGCGTTTAGGTGAAGACTATCTGGACCCGGGCTACTGGAGGAGTTTGAGCGCAATCTGCGGCAACTGATTCGCCTGCGCCAACACCGATGCTCCAGCCTGCTGCAAAATATTCTGCTGCATGTATTCGGCAGATTCTGAAGCGAAATCAGCATCCTTAATGCGAGACCTTGCTGCCGAGAGGGCTTCTATCTGGATGCCCAGATTTCGGTCGGTGGACATCAAGCGGTTCTGAATCGCGCCCAAAGAACCACGATACGACGCAATCTGCTGCATGGCGTTGTCAATCACGGCAATTGAATTTTGCGCGCCGATTTTCGTGTCGACCCTGGTCCCTTCCTCATTAGTCGAACTGCCGAGACCCAGTGAGCCTTCCCCTTCGGTCGACGCGTTCATATTGGCTAGGTTCATTTGAATGATGTTGACCGGGTTTTGCGCCTCGAGCGAATCAGTTTCCGGGAAGTAGTCCTTCCCGACCTGAATTTCCAGTGGCGAAAAATTGTGATCGATCAGGAGTTCTTCAGACAATTCCTTCTGGCCAGTCAACAAACGGGTACCGTTGAACTCAGTCGTAACTGCGATCCGATCAACCTCATCTTTCAAGGCCATGAATTCTTCGTTGAGGTACCGGCGTTCACGTACACCAATGGTGTCTGAAGCCGCCTGAACCGACAGCTCTCGTAACCGGATCATAATGTTATTGGTCTCGTTCAGACCGCCTTCGGCGACCTCAACCAGAGACACCGCGTCATTGGCATTTCGACGCGCCTGAGCCAGAGACCGGGTATCGGCCTTTAAAACCTCAGCGATCGCGAAGCCGGCAGCGTCATCTCCCCCCCGGTTGATCCGGTAGCCTGAAGAAAGCTTTTCCGTCTGCGCCGCTACGGCCTTGGACGAAGCACCGAAATGGCGCTGAGCCACGAGAGACTGTACGTTGGTACGAATCCTGAGTCCCATATTTCTCCCTATTCATCTGGCTGTTGTTGTTGTCCCAATCGGGGTCGCATCGCCAGAATTATCGCCAGTGTTTGTAAACGTAGAAAACGTACATATAAGGTAACCAGAACCGCCAAACTAGCTCTGGAAGGTAACTCGCACGAGGTTTCCCGTAGTCGCGAAGACTGACGGTCGCTTCTCAATTTCAGGTTTTCTGTACTTTATAAGTTAAGAATACAAGATCTTTGGATGGTTGTGAAGACAGGAGGGTCAAATGTTTCGGCGAAGGGAGACCTCGATCAACAAAGTCGGGCGCGTCATTCCCCGCTATGATAATTGGACAAATCGTCAGTCTTAACTCATCAACCAAATCTGATTGGTAGAATAGGCGATTGATTTGCCCCCCACCGAATAGCAGCACTCGCTCATACCCGGCCGCAACTAATGCAACATAAGCGACCCGGGCGGGATCCGTTTCACCACAAATGATAGCGCGCGTATTTTCATTGGAGTGCATCGGCACAGATGTGGGCGCTACGATCCAGCGTTCAACTTGGTTCTGATTCCAAAACGGCAGATCCGCAGAAATTCCTTTTGTAGTCATCACGACCCAGGTTGCAAATCTGCCGCGGTGATTACGCACCTGCCAGGTAGCGCCACTTGCCCGCAAAGAGTTTGCACCTGTGATTACCGCGTCGGCGGTCTCGAGCTGTTGCCGAACGTAGGCTTTGTCGTCTTCATTGGTAAAACCGTAATCGCGGCGGGCGCTGTCACTTTCAAGGGTATGCGCCGCTATCTTTCCGTCAAGACTCGCGGCCATCACGTTTATCAGCTTCATTCGGTTCGATCAGTTTGGCAGCAACATCTGGTGCAACTCGATCTGAACTTCCTCTTCAGTCCGACTGCAGGCTGCACTGATTTCAGCAACGATCATGCTCAAAGCTTTATCGAGCATTTTCTTTTCACCAAAGGAAAGCTCCTTGTCGCCCTTGAGAGAACACAGGTCGCGTAAAACTTCAGCAATATCGGAAACCGATCCGGTCCTCAACTTGTCGTTAAATTCGCGGAAACGACGATTCCAGGTGGTCTGGGAGACCCGGCCCGGACTGCGTAAAATCTTATAGACTCGCTTTATTTCATCGTCTGAAATCAGGCTTCGCATGCCCGCACGTTCACACGCGCTGATGGGAACCATCAACGTAGCGCCGGAAGACAAAATCTGTATAACGTAGAACTCTTGTTTGGTTCCGCCAATATCCCTGGATTCAATCCTCTGAACTACACCGACTCCATGAGCGGGATAGACGGCTTTGTCACCAACTTTGAAATTCATAGAACCCCCGATCTGTTCATCCAAAAATCGTCGCTGTCCTAAACGGACCAACGTACTGCGCCCTGATCCCTATATTGTGGCCAGCCGCCTGCGGGTATCAGTTCAGAATCAGGAGCCGAGGGAGCGCCTTCGCGCCTGGGTTCTCGACAGAAAAAGGACGCAAAAAACCTGACAATAAAACCTATGCATGCGACTATACTCTGCTTTTGTTAATAAGTCAAATTTTATTAATAAACCTTAAAATATCATTTAATTAAAGCACGTAACCGGGGTCCAAACAGATCGTTGCAGTATTGGAAAGGTTGTTGGTTGCCATTTGCCGGCATTTTCGCTATTTTGCGACACTCTCTGCTACCTGCAGAAATTCAGAATGGACCAGATGACACAACGGCTGGCCCTAACAATATAAAGGTATGGATGAAAGGTTCCTAATGAACGAACTAACGACAACCCAGAAAGTGATGAAGCAGTATCGCCTCCACGAAACGGACACCGCTTCGCCGCAAGTGCAGGTAGCTCTGCTTACAGATAAGGTCAACAAGCTGACCTCGCACTTTAAGACTCACGTGAAGGACCATCACTCACGTCGGGGACTTCTGAAAATGGTAGGCCGTCGCCGCCGCCTTCTCGATTTCCTTCACCGGGAAAATCCTGAAGCATACGTGAAACTGATCGCCGATCTGAACATCCGCAAGTAACGGAACACCCGGAGACTGAAAGCGATGAAATCTGGCAACCTCTGATAGAATGCAGGTTGCTGAATCGTCGCTCATGTCTCTTTTTTGCATTTCTGGAGTACCCTATGGCATTAGTTCGTGAAGTAAAGATTGCTGATAAAGTTATCAAGTTCGAGTTCCAGAAGTTTGCAAAGCAGGCAAATGGCTCGGTAATGGTGAGCTGCGAGGACACCCAGGTGTTGGTGACCGTCTGTGCTGCTGATGAAGCCAAAGAGAACCAGGACTTTTTCCCTCTAACCGTTGATTACTTTGAACGCGTTTACGCTGCCGGCAGAATTCCGGGCGGCTTTTTCAAACGCGAAGCCAGGCCGACCGAGCGAGAGGTACTCACCTCTCGTGTGATCGACCGCCCGCTCCGTCCTTGTTTCCCGGAAGGATTCCTCGTCGAAACTCAGGTCATCTGTACGGTGATGTCCTACGACCCCAGGCACAATCCGGCTCCGCTGGCCTGCATTGGAGCAAGTTTCGCCCTGATGATCAGCGATATTCCCTTTGACGGTCCGGTCGCTGCTCTACGGTTGGGAATGAAAGATGGAAAAATGGTGCTGGACCCCATGGCCGACGAGGTCATGGATCTCGACCTGAACATTGCAGCGAAGCCAGGTGCCGTTCTGATGGTTGAGGCTGGCGCTAACTTCCTCACTGAAGAACAGATGCTGGATTCTATCAATTACGCTCATCAATTGATGGAGCCAATCTTTGACCTCCAGTATGAAGTTCAAAAGCTGATCGGCGTGCCCAAGCGGGAATTCGCCTTGAAGCCACACCCTGCAGAGCTCGTAGATGCGGTAAAATCCGCAGCGACACCTCTGGTGTCGGAGGCTTTTAAAGTCCCCGGCAAGATGGACCGCAAAAAAGCGCTGAGCGAAGTAACAAAGAAAATTCTCGCTGAGCTCAATACGGATGGGGACGACTCCCGGAAAAAAGCGATCAAGAAGATCATGGAAGACGTCCAGTACGAAACCATGCGCAAACAAATATTAAAAACCGGGAAGAGGATCGACGGCCGCGGCCTCGAGGATATCCGCCCCATCGCCTGCGAAGTCGGAGTGCTTAAGCGTCCACATGGATCTTCACTGTTTACACGTGGAGAGACCCAGGCGCTCGCCTCTGTAACCCTCGGATCGGGAGATGATGAGCAGCGCTTAGACACCATCGTCACCCCTGATACCTCTAAGACATTTATGCTGCATTACAACTTTCCGCCGTTTTCCGTCGGAGAAGCTAAGCCCATGCGCAGCCCCGGTCGCCGCGAGATCGGCCATGGCGCACTCGCAGAGCGCGCTTTACAGCAAGTGGTGCCTGACAAATCTACCTTTGGTTACACCATCCGTCTGGTATCGGAGACCCTTGAGTCCAACGGCAGCTCCTCCATGGCTGCCGTCTGTTCGGGAACCATGGCTATGCTTAACGCAGGCGTACCAATCAAAGAACCGGTAGCCGGAATTGCGATGGGATTGATCAAGGAAGGTGCGGACTACGCTATTCTCTCTGACATCCTCGGCGATGAAGATCATCTCGGCGACATGGAC
>Ga0138256_10005132_pt1 | contig 13869 bp, 14 predicted proteins | sample KNB2016incub_MG_FD_105486 | JGI IMG/M metagenome (GOLD analysis project Ga0138256, IMG submission 105486) | Active sludge microbial communities from wastewater in Klosterneuburg, Austria - KNB2014incub_MG | ecosystem: Engineered > WWTP > Activated sludge > Unclassified | place: Austria...
TAATGCATCAGGTACTGTTTGTACATCGCTGATCAACTGGCTTTTTTCTATTTTGTGAAATTTCATGGCCTGCTCGCAAACGGCAAATACAACCTGTTTGCTGACGGCCAGTTTTTTTACATCTTCAGCTACTGTAGATCTGTTTTGTACCACCATATCCAATGCCTTTCCGTAAAAGACGATCTCAATTTTGGCATCCGGGTAGGTCTTCATAATACTTTTTGACCAGCGGATCACCCGTTGGTGAGTGGCTGTGTCACTGGTAGTGATATCAAATACAACATGATAGGGGGCCGGCTGGGCAAAAAGCTGTCCTGTAGCGGACAGCAGCAGCATGGCAAGAAGGCATAAAGGTTTCATATCTTATTATTTTGTTTAAAAATTACACATTCTTTTTTAATAAAATAATTTGTATTCCAGCATTTATTTTTCTACCTTATCCTGTTTTTCAACAAAATTATTCATTCTATAAATGTTATTTTATGAACAGGAACGATCTAAACGAACCTACCAACCGCCGGGGTTTTTTAGGTTCACTGGCAACCGGTGCAGCAGTAGTTGGTATCTCTGCAATTGCACCTACACTGAATGCTTTCGGCAATGAGCAGCCTGCTCCATTTACAACAAATGATGACCCGGAAGAAATGTTTAAAAAAATTACCGGCAAACACCGGATCGTGTTTGATTCGCCGCATCCCAATGAGATATTTCCCTTTGCATGGCCAAGGGTGTTTTTACTCACCAATGAAGCAACCGGCACCAAAGATGCAGATTGCAGTGTGGTAGTGGTTTTACGCCATTCTTCCATTGGCTATGCTTTGGAAGACAGGCTTTGGGAAAAATATAAACTGGGTGAATTGTTAAATGCAAATGACCCTGAAACTAAAAAGCCCGCCACCCGTAATCCATTCTGGAAGCCAAGGCAGGGCGCATTTGTATTACCTGCCGTGGGCGAATTACTGATCGGCATAAACCAATTGCAGGAAAACGGTGTGATGTTTTGCGTATGCCAGGCAGCCATCGGTGTTAACAGTGCGGTTGCAGCGCAAAAGATGAAACTGGATGCTGCTGAAGTAAAAAAAGATTTTATGAGTGGCCTGCTTCCGGGAATACAACTGGTACCTTCAGGTGTATGGGCCCTGGGCCGGGCACAGGAAAAAGGATGTGGATATATTTTTGCAGGTTAGGCAAAAAAAAAATCAGCCATTTCTGTCCCAGCGGGGTTTTCACAACGGACATATCAATTTAGCAAGAAACATCCGTGAAACCCCGCTGGGATAACCTGTAATTATCAATCAGGGAACAAGGTTTTATCTATATTCGGAATGATCCGTAATGCATTTTTGTAGTAGATCTTTTTTAAAATATTATCCGGTAATCCCATTCCATACATGGCCCAAAAAGCATGATACTTTTTGTGGTAGGGAAAATATTCATCTTCTGTTTCCAGCACACGGAAATAAGTTGCATATTCAGAAGGTACCCAGCTGTCTTTGCCAAATAAGATCCTGTCCTGGTATTTGGTAAAAAACCATTTGGCCATACGTGGCTGCCTGCCCAGTTCTGCGATCACTGCCCCGAATTCTACAACTACATTCGGCATCTCGTCGAGCAACTGTGAAAGTTTTCCGAGATCATTGGGATACCATCCAAAATGTGCGGCAATAAATGTGGTACGCGGGTGTTTTTTAAAAAGGCGGTGTTGCTCGGCTATGAGCGTATCCCAGGGTGCAGGATCGGTATCTGTTTTTTTGCGGCGGGGGTGTGTGGCCAGTTCCAGCCATCTTTCATTGTTCTCATCCATCGGCGACCAGAAAGGTTTGGGGTCGGCTGTATGAATGAGCACCGGTATTTTTAATTCACCGGCTTTTTTCCATACCGGGTCAAGCCGGGCATCATCAACGGTCACTCTTTTTCCATCAATATCAACAACCGAAAAACCGAGGCTCTTGTAGATCTTTAAACCGCTGGCGCCATTTTTTACATCTTCAGCCAGTTGATTGGCGGCCTGCTCACCCCAACCTGCCGAACCTACTGTTTTAAGATCGAGGTTGGCAAATACTATAAAACGATTGGGGAAGTTTTGTTTGATATTGGCAACAGAGCGCTTTATTTTATCGCCGCTTTCGCCACTCAGGTTCACCATTACTTTCATGTTGAGGGCATCCATTTCTGTGACCAGTTTACCCAGGTCCATATCCGGCATACCAAACTGGTGGTTATGTACATCAATAAATGGGAATTTTGCTTTAGCCGGTTTATGCTCAGGTACTACCAGCGTGGAAGGCGGGTTGTATTTTTCAAAATCCATTTTGGGACTGGTTTGTGCAATTGCATTCAACGAAACCAGTGTAAAAAGAAGCGGTAAATATTTTTTCATGCTGTTATTATTTTCAGGCACAAGTTAATGGAAAACATGTCCCGTTATTTACCGGCTATACAATTCTGGAAACATACCTGCATGTTTGTAATTCATGCACCTGGGCAGGGGAGCCGGGATTTGTAAATTATAATTTTGTAATTTCATTTCGTTTTATCATTTAAAACGGGGTAGGCATGGTATCCATCGTAAAAGCGGGCGAAAAAGATGCGGCATTGCTTTCCGGAATTGCCAAAACAACTTTTTTAGAATCACATGGCCATAGTGCCAAACCGGAAGATGTAAATAACTATGTGCAGGAAAAATATAATGAAGTTGTTTTAAAACAGGAATTACTTGATCCGGAAAATATTTTTCATATCATTTATCACAACAATATCCCGGCAGGGTATTCCAAGATCATTTTCAATTTACCGTATGCAGGCAGCCCGTTGGTTCATATTACAAAACTGGAAAGGATCTACCTGTTAAAAAAATATCATGACCTGAAACTGGGGCTCAAACTTTTTCAATTTAATGTTGAACTTTCAAAACAAAATGACCAGGCGGGAATATGGTTATATGTTTGGATAGAAAATGAAAGGGCTATACGTTTTTATAAAAAAGCAGGGTTTATCATTGCGGGCAGCTATGATTTTAAAATTTCAGCAACACATTCAAATCCCAACCACCTGATGTTACTGAGGTTTTAATCTATAAGGTTTGGTGCGGGAGCCTGTAGCTATGCAAACCTTATCGTGTTTAGAATTATATTTAATTATATAAATGCAGGGTGCCAACCAGTTACTGCATTTATTTTTCCCCTTCTTTTACTTTCCGGATATACCTTTCATGTTCTTCCAGGTGCTCTTCGGGCGGTACTTTTACAGAAAGCGGTCCGTTGCCGATGATCAAAAAATAAACGAGCAGCAATAAAACAATAATGGAAAGGAACAGTTCGGAATAGGGGCTGAAAGCATCGCGGGTTGCTCCGATGTTCACAAAGATGATCGCACCGATCAGTATGGGGATCTGAATGACGCAGGCTGCACGGGTAAACATGCCAATGGTTAAAAAGAACCCGCCAATGATATGTGCAAATGTGATGTAATGGCCAATCAGGATGATCATGAATTCACTGAAAGGTGATGTGTTTTTCATCAGGCTGATGAGGTCACTGGTGTTTCGGAGATAATCCACTCCCTTGTAGCAAAGAAACACGCCCAGTACGATACGTATAATATCCAGCCATTTGGGATGATGCCTGTCTCCCCAATATTCAAATTTTTCGATGAGGTTCATAACAAAACATTTAAAGCGTAAGTAAAAAGAACTTGTATAAATATAACTCAATTAAAGCTGAATTGCAAGTGCTATTTAAGTTGTATGTAAGAAAATGAATATAAAATGCAGCTAATTATTCCTGCAGACTGTCTGATTATATTGAGGTGATCTTTAAGACCTGTTAATTATTCACTAATAACAACCCTTAAAACATGAAACACATCATAAAACTATTTATGCTGCTGAGCATTATTGCTGTTACAAACTCCTGTAAAAAAAATGATTTTATCCCGGTTGCAAAAAATGTATATATAGCGGGTACTGTATCCAACGGAACCGTTGCTGTGGCCACCTATTGGAAAAACGGAGTGGCAACACATCTGACAGATGGTACAAAAGGAGCGATTGCATATGCCATTGCTGTAAACGGCAATGATGTATATGTTGGAGGAATTGAACAAGACGCCCCAAGTGGTAACGCAATAATAAAATACTGGAAGAATGGAATTCCCACAACGCTTTCTATGGGCCTGCTGGCCGAGTTTGGATCAATGACAGTGGTTGGTAACGATGTATATGTATGTGGCAATGAAATTGATAACACGAAACATGTTGCTAAATATTGGAAGAATGGAGTTGAAACTAAGTTAACCGATGGAACAAACCATGCTAATGCTTATGCAATAGCAGTGTCCGGTAATGATGTTTATGTAGTAGGTTCAGACGGGGTAAGTGGAGCAAGACTCTGGAAAAATGGAACAGCTATTAATTTGACTGGTTTGCGTGGCCCCTATTCAATTGCTGTTGCAGGAAACGATGTTTACGTGGGATGCAATCAATTGATCGGAACAACGGAAGTTGCTGTGTATTGGAAAAACGGCCAGGTAGTACCACTTTCAGATGGAAACAGAGATGCCCGTCTCAGGTCTATAGTTGTTGACAATAATGGCGTAGTACATGCTACGGGTCATGAAAGTGACCCTGTAAGTGTCCCTGTGCCTAAATATGCTGTAGGTAAATACTGGAACAGCAAGGGAGCTTCTGTAAATCTTTCTAATGCTACCGATTGGAATTGGGTTAACCCTTATGCCATTGCTGTTTATGGAAATGATGTTTTCATTGCAGGGTACGAAGTGGATGGAATTAACGGTTATAATTATATAATTACCAAGTTCTGGAAAAATGGAGTAGAAACTGATATTGGCAATAAAACATCAGGAGTTGTATCTACTGGCAGGGGAATCTTTGTAACGCAATAGCCTTATAGTTTTCAGGATTATTTAAGAGATGATACGCACTTCAGAACCATCCAGGTTTTCCGGTATCAATGCCATTTTTGACCGGTAACCTTTGCCGATCATACCCAGTTTATCATCCATCCCCATTACCTGTGCTGGGTAGAGGCTGCACATGCGCAGGGCTTCGCCGGTTTCTATACCAACATGGTTTACCAGGTTTTGCAGTGCCTTGTACATGGTTAATGCTGACCCACTCAGGATATTGTCGGCTGCAAATTTATCTCCCTCAGGTTGATGCTGATAATAACCTTCAGTTGTTGTGGTAACTGCATCGGTAATAGCAAAAAGCCTTTGCTGCATAATTTTCTTTGCGATCCTTACAGCTGGATAATCAACATGGTAACCATCTGCAATAATACTTGCTTTTATCTGCTGGTGATCAAATGTAGCGCCTACCAGGCCCGGGCTGCGGTGTTGCAAAGGGCTCATGGCATTGTATAAATGCGTTACGGCACTAATGCCGTTATCGAAACTGTGTATGGCTTCTTCATAAGTTGCATTGCTGTGGCCTGTAAATATTTTAATGCCGGATGAATGGATGAGATCAATAACTTCTTTACTGCAAACCTCGGGAGCAAGCGTGATGATCTTTAAAACATCTTTTCCATAATGAATGAATGATTCCACTTCTTTTAAAGAAGGGCTTTTTATCAGCGATGATATATGAGCACCTCTCTTCGATCTGTTGATCCACGGGCCTTCTGCATGTAACCCTAGAATACCTTCGCCGCCCTGTTGCCAGTACAACCTGATGGCATCAATACATTGAAAAAATACTTCTGGCTGGTTGGTAGCAACAGTTGGCATACAAAAAGCAGCACCACCGCCGCTGCTGTATTTGTTTAATAATTGTAAGGAATCTGTATCCGGGTAAATGGCAAATAATTTTTCATAAGCACCATATATCTGCAGGTCTATAAAAGCCGGAGCCAGTATGCTATTGTCAAAATATGCAGCCTCCATAAGCGGATCTAATGCAGTAACAGGTACCACATCTTTTATAATGCCATCTTCAACAATAGCTGCATGTTCCTGCAGCCACTGCTCACCGGTAAAAATAAGTTTAGCTATATATGCTTTTGCTGCTGTCATAAATCTTGGTGCAGCAAAAATAACAAATCAGTTATGCTTATTTGATTTTTAAAATAATACCACCCTGTATCTGAGTAATATCTCTTCCGGCTTCTATATTAAAACCGAAAGTAGGGGTTACAAAATATGAAGCACCCACAAACGCACCAAATACAGGTACCACTTCATTTTCACGGATGGTTCCGTTCCTGTTGTACGAAAACTGGTTGAAACCCGCACCGGCAGAAAGCCCGGCATAGGTATCCAGCCCCTTTACTTTCCAGCCGTGGTGCCACGCCGAACGGCCGGCTACTATAAATGTGCGGGCACGGTAATCATCAAAGGTTGACCGGCCGCCATTGGAAAAAGTGCCGCCAACCTGGCCACCCAATGATATAACACCGGGGCCTGCCTGCCACAAACCGGCTTCAATAACGGCTTTTGTACCGAAGGCCGAATTGTAATAATTGTTGTTGTACTCGTTTCCAATGCCAACACCGGCACTGAAGGTTACCGTTCCTTTTTCAAAAGGATCTGTTGGAACATTGTTTGATTGTGCGGTTGCGATGGCCGACAATCCAATGCCCAGGCCCAGTAAAATTGCGGAGATGCTGTTATGTTTTTTCATACCGAAGCATTTTACAAATTCTGTACCAATTGAACCTTGCACTAAAAAATCTGCTGTTAATTTCAGTTAAAAATATTTTTTTCTGTGGTACCGTGGTTTAGCCTGTTCATGCACATTTTTATGAAAAACCGGCTTTTTTACGGCATATGAATTATTTGTTTAACTTCCATCCATGAAACATTTTAAGTTTTATACAAAAGAAGATATTTTATCCCTTACCCGTGTGCGCCGTTTTGAGACCAAAATGGGCGAACGGCTGCAGTTTTTAAAGCCGGAAACAGAATGGCCGGAAGTGATACAGCATGCTTCAGCAAAATTTGTTTTACTGGGCATACCCGAAGACTTTGGGGTAAAAGGCAATTACGGTATTGGCGGTACCGAAACGGCCTGGCTCTCTTTCCTGGATTCTTTTTTGAATATACAAAGCAATGATTTTTTAACGGGTGAGAATACATTACTGCTTGGCCATTTTGATTTTGGGGATGTAAAATTTTTAATTGAGAACAATGCCTATAATGCCGAAGAAAAGATCAATGCATACCGACATGCCCTTAAAATTGTTGATGAGGAAGTGGAAGACCTGCTTAAAGTGATCGCATCTGCCAAAAAAATACCCATCATCATCGGAGGCGGGCATAATAATGCTTACCCCATCATTAAAGGTGTAGCCAAAGGTTTGCACAAGGCCGACCTGGTGCCGTTATCACAGATCAACTGTATCAACCTGGATGCGCATGCCGATTACAGTGTTGCCGAAGGCAGGCACAGCGGTAACGGTTTCCGGTATGCGGAAGAAGACGGCTACCTTGGCAAATACTGCATGGTAGGCCTGCACGAAAACTATGTTTCGCAAAATGTGCTGATGGATATACACAACAATCCCTTTATCGATTACATCAGTTTTGAAGAGATATTTATACACGACCGCAAGAATTTCATACAGGCTGTTGCCCATGCAACGGGTTTTACCGAAGACAGTTATACCGGGATCGAGATTGACCTGGATTGTGTTGAACATATTTTGAGCAGTGCCACAACGCCCAGCGGCATTACCCCGTTACTGGCTCGAAAGTATGTGACATTTGCAGCACAGGATTCCAAACCTGCTTACCTGCATATTTGCGAGGGCGCCACGCAACTGGCCGATGGAAGAAAAAATGAAACAACCGGTAAACTGATCAGTTACCTGGTGAGTGATTTTATTAAAGCATTAACGCTGGATTAATTAAACTGTTCGGCCAGCTCTTTTTCTGTAGCAATACCATCTTTGCGCCAAACCTGTTTGCCATCCTTAAAAATGATGAACACGGGCAGTGCGGTTACTTTATACGCTTTTAAAATATCCTGGTCGCGGCCGCCATCCACATTAATAAAAGTGAATTTTCCTTTGTTGTTCTCCAGTAAGCTTTTGATAACCGGTTCCATCTGTTTGCAGGGCGGACACCAGCTTGCACCAAAATCAACCAATACGGTTTTTGAACCGCTGATGGTAGCATTCAATTCTTCAAGCGCCATTTGTTTTTCAGTACTGCTGCCTTCCAGTGGCTTACCGGCGGCACGCCAGGCATTGGTTCCACCTTTTAACTCGTACACTTCACGGTATCCCATTTTACGCATTTTTTCCGCTGCCGCAGCACTGCGCCCCCCGGCCAGGCAATACACATAAACAGGTCTGTTCTTATCGATATAGGACAGCCGGCGTTCAAATTCCTTTTTATCATTCCAATCGGCCTGTAAAGCATTTTTTATATGTCCCGTAAAAAACTCACCGGGTGTACGCACATCCAGTACCTGGATATTTTCTCTGGTATTGATCTCCTTTTCAAACTCACCTGCATCCAGGCCTGTTTTGGTTTGTGCAGTACAGGAAAATATCACAACCGAAAATAACAGGGTAGTGAGGAGGTTATTCAATGATCTCATGTGTTTTTTTTGTGCAATTTACTTGATTAATTCTTTTAAGTCTTTTTCCGGTACAAGTAACAGGTTCACTTTTGGTAAACGTTTGGTTAATGCACGCCAGTTGGGATCCTGTTTATAGATCTTTTGAAGCAGCACGGAAGCTTCAGCAATTCTTTTGTTATTGGCCAGTGTAATGGCTGTCCAGTATTGCATTTCCAGGTTCCCGGGGAACATTTTCATGGCAGCACCATACGCTTCCATGGCCCCTTTCATGTCATTTTTTTCAGTAGCCAGGTCTCCTTTATCCATTAATTCATACGCCCTGTATAATTTCAACAGCCGTTGCAGTTCATCCAGCGGGGCTTTGTGATCATCCACCCGCAGGTCTATCAACCGTTCATTCCAGGGCTGGCCCTTGCTTTTTGCGGCCACCACGAGTATGGCAGCAGATTGTTTTCCACGGATATCGCCACCGGCCGACTGGGCTGCCTGCAAAGCCAGCAACACCCTTTCTGCCAAAGGCTTTCCTGCACTGCCTTCAAATGCGACGGCCATGGCTGCATTCACCTTATCGCCCAGCATCATATTGCTTTGTACCGAATAATTTTTACCAACAATATGACCGGCAAAATCAATACAGTTTTTACCCGTGTATGCCTGCACGTTGCCATTGGCATCGATCATGGCCACCTGCCTTACCTCCCGGCCATCATCCGCAGCCAGTAAGGCATTCAGTGCTTCCGGCGCGGTCTTTCCTGCTTTCATCAGGTCAAGGCCTTTTATACCATAACTTTTGTTTACAAATGACTGCGTGGCAACCACACCAACCCCTGCCTCGCCCCAGCTAACGGCAGTGCCTACGCTAAACCAATGGCTTTGAACACCCACGGCCATTTCACCGGTTTCGGCATCCCTGGCTACAATGGAAAATGTGTGCGCAAGGCCCGACTCTTTATTGAAAAACTGTGCACGGGAATTATTAATGGCAAAGCATGCAAGACAGCAAATGAGTAGCGGTTTCATGGTTTTAAAATTTACAATAAATCTACAAAGAAAAAGCCATCCTGCACGGGGCAGGATGGCTTTACCATCAAACGGTATATTTTTAAGCTTCCGGAGAAAGGTATTGTGCATAGGCATATCCTTCTTCGCCGTCTGCTGTACGTATCTTCCACCAGCTGTCATCTGTTTTTTCAAGCAGTGTAACAATTTCAAGATGTGCAGCCTTGCCAACAATTGCACCTTCCGTGCTTGGTGTACTCCTGATGTTGAGGTTGGAGGTTTCAGTAGTTACCTTTAACCGTGCACCAATATCAGCCTTGATTTCGATGTTCATCATCAGGTCGCCGCTTGCCATGTTGGGGTCAATTTTATTATACATTGCCCATAGTGCATCGTAATCAGCAGTACTATTTGCAGTGCCGCTGACATGCAGCACACCGTTTTGTTCTGCAGTAGAGAAGTTGGCTACACCCATGTTTGCGGCAGCCTGTAATAATTCCGCATATTTATCCTGTAATGCCATGTTGTTTATTTTTTAAAATGAAAAATTATTTTTTATCTGTTAACCCGGTTACATCCGAAAGTACTTTTGCCGCAGCCAATAACTGCATAATGGTCATCCGTTGTGTTTTGGTTACTTCACCGCTGAGTACTGCCTTATCGCCCACAAACTCAACTTTTACACCAGGCATATCTTTTAGTCCGTCTTTTACTTTTTGTTGTGTGGCTTCATCCAAAACGGTTGTTAAGGATACCGGTGGCGGTGGTGGTGGTGCAGCAATGGTACAGTTATTCACTACAGATTTTACACCTTTTACACCTGCTGCGATCGTTTCACAGCCTGTTTTGCAGGCATCATCTTTACATTCCCCGCCAATCGTTACAACACCATCTTTTACATCAACGGTTGTACCGGTCATGGATGGGTCGGCAGATAAAGCTTTTTCCACGGCAACTTTAATATCTGCATCCTTTGGTTTACAGCTTACAAAAAGCAGTGTGGCTGAAACTACAACAGCCATTAATAATTTTGTCAATTTCATGATTTTTATTTTTTGATTTAATAAGAGCAAGTTAAGATAAAACAATTTACAGCACTTTAAATTAATGATATTTTTAAACGCATTCATTTTTGTGCATATGCCTTTTGTAAAATGATCCATAAACAATCAAAGGCAACCCAGGCGGCCTCCATCAACGGGTAAATTGATACCATTTATATAAGCCGCTGCAGGGGAGCATAAAAAAGCCACGGCAGCTCCAAATTCACCGGGTTCCCCGATACGGCCGGCGGGTATTTCCGCAACCAGTTGTTCCAGCACTGCTGTTTCTGAAATATTAGCGGCCTTTGCTTTGGAAGCTATTACATAATCGGCCCTTACTGTTTTGGTAAAACCGGGTAATACATTGTTTACAGTAATACCAAACGGGCCCAGTTCGGTTGCCAGTGTTTTTGCCCAGTTGGCCACAGCAGCCCTGATGGTATTGCTGACACCAAGCCCGGCAATGGGGTTTTTAACAGAGGTAGAAATGATATTAATGATCCTGCCAAAACCGGCAGCTTTCATTCCGGGTACAACGGCCTGCACCAGGTGGTGATTATTGATGAGGTGATTGTTAAATGCAGACAGGAATTCTTCGGTTTTTGCAGTTAATGCAGCGCCGCCGGGAGGCCCGCCGGTATTGTTCACCAAAATATGCACAGTATTATTCTTTATAAAATTTTCAATGGCGGACTTTACTGCAGCTGTATCCGAAAAATCAGCCACCAGGTATTGATGCTGCTGTCCTTTTGCCTGGTCGAGCGTGCGTACTGCCTCCTTTAATTTTTCTTCATTGCGTGCCATTAATACCACATTACAACCCAGCAAGGCAAGTTCAGCAGCAGATGCATAGCCAAGCCCCTGTGTACTTCCGCAAACCAGGGCAGTTCTTTTTGTAAGGTCAAGATTCATGTAAATGATTTGTATAAAGCTACTGTAAAATTTTTTGCTGCACCCTAAATGTTTCAGTGCCGGGCCACAGTTATAACCCTGCAAAATTAAAAGGGAAATGATGGTAAAATTTCTAATTATTTAAAAACCATCGTCGTAGTCATAACATTATTCTTCCGGGGGCATTTGATCAAGGATGATCTTTTTCTTCATCATATCTTTTATGATCAATTCACCATTTTCATGCGCCAGCCTTTCAGTAGATGCCGGGTCAAATGAATTTGTGCGCACCACGTAAACTGGCTTTTCCTTAACCAGTTCAAATAAAACAGCCTCCCAGTAAAAATTGGTTGTACTGATATAATATCCAGGTGTAAGCACTTTATCAAAAATATCGGTATGGTACCTGTCTAAATTCCCGCTGCTGTTCTCCGGCTGGTTAAAAACCCCGCCGGGATAATATTTTTCTTCTTTTTCTTTTTTCAGCAACACCATGGTAATGACCGCATCAACGCCTGTTTGTTTAAATTCTGACAGGATCTCTCCGGCGGTAAGTTTTTTATAGGCTTTTTCCTTATATACTTCCAGTGATGAAACGGCATGGTACCCTTTGCTTACGAGGTCATTTACCAGGTGAACTTCAACCTGTTTCCTCATCAAACTGTCTTTTTCGGGCATCATACCCCATACCATTATATTGTGGTAGGGTTTGGTTTTGGCATCATCAGCTTTCCATGACGAAGCGATCTTTGTTGAACTGCAGGTAATGATCAGCGCCAGTAATATAAATGCTCCCAGGAACTTTATTGCTCGCATAACGGTATTTTTTATAAAACTACTGCCTTTTAATATTTTCTTATATGATATTCCGCAGTGTAAAACCTAATTTAAGTCATATTAAAACTATAATACCTTTTACCCTTTTTGTTACTCACATTTATTGAAATATTGTGGATAATTCGCTCAATACAAAAATCGGCTCATTCAGTTATATTCGCAGCCATAAACGTTAATCCGGGAGACTGTTAATCCGTTAAAACGTTAATCCGTATAAACGTATTAACCAATTAACCAATTAACGGATTAACATATTAACCAATTAACGGATTAACGTATTAACTACAATAATGGCAGCAATAGAAAATTCGGATTATAATGAGGAATCCATCCGCAGCCTCGACTGGAAAGAGCATATCCGGCTTCGTCCCGGTATGTATATCGGTAAACTGGGTGATGGCAGCAGCCCAGATGACGGGATCTATGTATTGATGAAAGAAGTGATCGACAACTGTATTGATGAACATACTATGGGTTATGGAAAACACGTGGATGTTCATATCAAAGACAAAACCATAACTATCCGTGATTATGGCCGAGGTATTCCGCTGGGTAAAGTTGTAGATGTGGTGAGTAAAATAAATACCGGCGCCAAATACGACAGCAAGGCCTTTCAAAAAAGTGTGGGATTGAACGGTGTAGGTTCAAAAGCGGTGAATGCCCTGAGTAATTATTTTAAAGTGACCGCATTCCGCGACGGAAAAGAAAAAACAGCGGAGTTTGAAAGAGGTGTTTTACAACAGGAACATAAAGAAACAAAGACCACCGAAGAGAACGGTACCCTGGTAAGTTTTGTGCCGGATGACAAGATCTTCAAGAACTTTCATTTTGTACAGGAATACCTCGATAACCAGTTCTGGAATTACTGCTACCTGAATGCAGGCCTGGTAATGAACCTGAATGGCAAACGTTATGTAAGTAAGAACGGATTACTTGACCTGCTGCAACGCAAAACTAATGAAGACGAGATCCGGTATCCCATCATTCATTTAAAAGGCGAGGATATTGAAATTGCACTCACCCATGAAAATGATTATGGAGAGGAATATTACAGTTTTGTGAACGGGCAGTTTACCACGCAGGGCGGCACACACCTGGCTGCCTTCCGCGAGGCATTGATAAAAACGATCCGTGATTTCTATAAAAAAGATTATGACGCAGCCGATATTCGCGGAAGTGTTTGCGCAGCCTTAAGTGTACGGGTGCAGGAACCTGTTTTTGAAAGCCAGACAAAAACAAAACTGGGATCTCAAACGGTGTATGAAGGCGGGCCCAGTATGCGTAATTTTATAGGCGATTTTCTGGGAAAGGAACTGAACAATTTCCTGCATAAAAATCCCGAGACCGCCGAAGCGCTTAAAAAACGCATTGAACAGAACGAACGCGAACGCAAAGACATGGCGGGCATTAAAAAGCTTGCCAACGAAAGGGCCAAAAAAGCAAACCTGCATAATAAAAAACTGCGTGACTGTAAGTTTCATTACAATGATGAGGCTTCGGGTAAAGACAAGGATAAGATCGCAGAAAAACAGAAGGAGAGTACCATCTTTATAA
>Ga0138256_10005134_pt1 | contig 13866 bp, 17 predicted proteins | sample KNB2016incub_MG_FD_105486 | JGI IMG/M metagenome (GOLD analysis project Ga0138256, IMG submission 105486) | Active sludge microbial communities from wastewater in Klosterneuburg, Austria - KNB2014incub_MG | ecosystem: Engineered > WWTP > Activated sludge > Unclassified | place: Austria...
AGCTCGCGGCCGATGCCGATGATTCGCCTGATGCCGGTTTCGCGATGGCGGGCCAGATAGCCGTCATGTTCCTCCTGGAAGGGGGAAGGCATGAGCATCTTCACATTACGGCCAACAAGCTCTTCCTGAGGATAGCCGAATAGATTCACGCAGGCCGGATTCACGTAGTGAATGACGCCGTTTGTATCAATGACGATGAGGCCATCGACCATTGTCTCCGGGACCACCAGGAATCGGTTGTCTGAAATCACGTCCTTCAACAGCGCACCGGGCAAGAGAAATACATCGCGCAACCCTAGCGAGTCGCCCGCTTCCGCACCAGCAGACGGATAGTCCTCCGGGGGCGCGGCGCCGAGGGTGGCAACACAAGCTTTCTCGCTGTTGAGCGGCCCATAAACCCGCAGCGCGGCTGCATGGCTTTGACCTGGATCAGACCCGGCGGGCGGCCCGATGTTATCAAGTCTTCTGAGAAAGAGGCGGTGATGGCGCTTTATCAGATCATTCTCAGGCTCGCCCGGAACCCGGGCTTCCCCGAAGGCGACGACACTCAGGGCTACATGCTGGTCGCCCCGCTCGACGCCCAGGACCGGCTCGATCCGGTCGAATGGCGGCTGCATCGCGAAGTCTGCAAGGTTGGGCGGCAATCTCGACGGGGTTCCAAAGCCAATCCTTGGTTTCCTGTCCATCTGCGTGAAGCTGCCAACGCCATCCAGGAAGGATTTCCGCGACCTCGTTGAAGCCAGTGTGCTCGGTGATGAAGTAATCATGGACCAGAAATGCGGCGACCGTCTTCCAGTTGACGCACAACCGGACGCCAGGGAGATCGGCTGCATCTACGAGGTATGAGCATAGGATGCTGATGCGTGGCGTACGCAGCCTGAAACAGGGGTTAGACCCACATGGGTCGCGCACCACGGAGACAGCGCCAGTCTCCTTATTGCGCCAAAGCGCGACGAAGCTGCCCCAGTACTTGCCCAGCAAGGCGCCTCCGCCGCTGTCGAGGATCTGAGCAGCCTCGGCAGGCCCAAGCGTCGACTTCGACGCCTCCTCAGAGCGGCGTCGGGGATAGAGAGATCCCACGATGGCCAGATCACTATCGTCACTGACGGTGATTGGCAGCGAGCCATTCGACCTCGGCCGGGCAAGCAACACAAGGCCGGGACAACTCAACGCGATTAGCCAAGCGTCCTGCTGGCGGAGGAGCTGTTCGCTCCAGGCGTTGACCTGTGCGGCCGCTGCTCCGTCCTCAACGTTCCAGAAGAAAGCAACGAAGCGATCCATCCTAAAGCCTTCCCGAGCGGCAACAGGAACCCGGCCCGCCCGATAGCAGGATACCTGCGTGCCGACCCGGGAAGGTAAGTTCGCGGGGCGACCTATTTCGTCGCCATTCCGATGACGCAAGCGGGATAGATTCAATGATAGCCGCACGACCGGTCAAATTCCCTACCTGCTTCCGATGGAAAATATGTTTTTCTCGAAATCCGTCTGGATTGAATTTTCTGGCTTTGGATTCCGTCATATGTGACTCAGCAATCAGCCGGCAGCTGGGCTGCGGCATGCTGGAGACATGAGATGTCCTCCGACGCGACGAAGCTCAGTCGCCAGGATCAGGCCGCCAGATGGTTCGCTGCCGAGCGGGCAGGGGTAATGCTCGTCGAGCAGCGAGCTGAGTTCGAGGCCTGGAAAGCTGACCCCCGCAATTTGCAGGCGCTCAATGCAATGCGCGAACTCTGGGACGATCTCGCAGTTCTCAAAGGTCGCGAACCGGCGCCGTCCAAAAGACCGTTGTCGCGTTTCCTTCCTTTTGCCGCAGCGGCCGTCGTGCTGGTGATAGGCGTGTTCGCGAGCGCGAACCTGCTGTTTGCTCCGGCCGACACGCCAATCGTTACAGCCGAGGGACAACAGAAGTCGCAATCGATGCCAGATGGCAGCGTGATCGCGGTCAACGTTGCATCAACCGTCAGCTACAAGTTCACGGAGACGGAGCGTCGGGTGACGCTCTTGGATGGAGAAGCCGCGTTCTCTGTGAAGCCCGATCCTGACAAGCCTTTCGTTGTTCGCGTTGGCGATCTCGAGGTGCGCGCGGTGGGCACGTCTTTCAATGTCCGCCAAAGGGACGGGGTTCTTCAGGTCGCCGTCAGTGAGGGGCAGGTCCAGCTCTGCCGTGTGACCGCGGCAGGAGATACGGTCATCGCCGATCTCAGCGCCGGCCAGCTGCTGGAGATACCTGCATCCATGGGCGCGGCCGCGACAGCTCCGCCCCCCGCGTCAATCCCGCCCTCGCAGGTGTCCGAATGGCGGATGCGGGTCGTAACATATGAGGATGCGACGGTTCAGGAGGTCGTTGAGGACTTCAACCGGTACTTCGACAGAAAGCTCCGGATGGCTCAGCCGAGCTTGCTTGAGCGCCGCGTAACCGTACGCCTGCAGGTGGAAAATCGGGAACGAGCAATCGAAATTCTCGCGGCGCTTCTGGATGGCAAAATCGCGAGCACAAAGGAGGAGGATCTGCTTACCACTAGTTCAGCGCTAGCAGGCAATTGATCGGTTACTTGCCAGCGTTGCCACGGGCGCGCGCCTTCTTAGATTTGAGAAGTAAGTCCGACGGGTCAACGGAAAGCACCTCTGCCAGCCGCGCAATGACATCAATCGAAACCGAGTAAAGGCCCCGCTCCAAAGAGCTGATATACGTGCGGTCCAGATCGGCTTGAAAAGCGAGATCCTCTTGGGAGAGGCCCGCGTTGTGTCGAGCCCGACGCAAATTTGATGCAAAAATCTCGCGGATCTCCATCCGCGAAACGGATCGCCAAGTCGACTATACAACCACGGAGTATACTCGACATAAAATCGACACGCTCAAAAAATGAGCAGCAATCCATCTGATCGAAGCAACCTGTCCGCTGCTATGTTCAAAGCTCAGGCTAGATTCTCAACAACGTCGATTGGCACGCTGTGATTGGAATACAAGTCGCTGACGTAACCCACCTATCTATTCCTGCAAGATCCGACAACTCGTCCTGAGACAGGTTGGCTGCGTTGCGCGCGAGTCGCAGGTTCGCTGCAAAGATGTCGCGGAGGCGCATGCCAGCGACGCGGATGCGTTGTAGAGTATATTGCGACGGAGTATAGTCGACAACGAAGCCGCTTTCCCTGTCCCTGAGCTGGCCGGAAAGCGAGCGAGGCGGCGATGGGTTAGGGGCGCTATTTGAAGGATGACGGAGCAAGACTACGCGCGGTGGACGAAGCCTTCCGGCGGCGTGACGCCAAGCTGCGCGACATCGGCAAAAGGGTGGGGCCGCAGGACGTCGAAGACCTTTACCAGGACGCCTTTGTGAAGATCGTTGAGCGGTCTCAGGCCGAACATATACCCAAGCTTGACAATTTGCTTCGCCACGTTGTCCGTTGCTTGACCATCGATCGGTCCAGACGAAAGGCCAGTCGCCTCACGTTCACGTCCGACGAAGCGGGGGATAATGTTGTGGACGCGGTCGCCGATCCCGAACGGCATGTAATTGGCGCCCAGCGATTGAAGCGGGTCATGGCGGCTATCGATGCCATGCCTCCAAAGCGCCGCGAGGTCTTTCTACTGCATCGCGTCGAGGACCTGACCTACGCGCAGATCTCGCGTCGCTTGGACGTGAGTATCAAGACCGTCGAGAAGCATTTTGCTCTGGCCATGCGACAGCTCTCGGATACCGACGATTGAGTTGAAGGTAGCCACCTTCTTCATCGGAACGACGACGATCCGAATGTAGGGGCAGTCTAAGATCCGGGCATGGCCGAGCTACCCGCATCGACAAACACTCCAATTGAGAAACTGGCGCTCGCCGACGAGGTGTTCTTTTGCGTCACAGAAGGGCAGGGCATTTTCCTGGACCTGAAACGCGATGACTACAGCGCAATTTCACTCGCAATAGGTGCGGCCAGTCGCGACGCGCCCGACTTGAAAGCCGCAATAGTCGAAGCCTTCAAAACGCATCGTCAGGATCTGCTGGATGCTCATCTCGTCGAAGACGAAGGAGACGCCAGTGAGGGCGTGCTGGCATTTCAGTCACTCGTGCGCCCAAGATCGAACATCTTTCATCCCGACGACCAGCGCGCCTTCGGAATACAACGTGAGCTTCGCACCGATGTGCGAATCGGCGTCGGCGATGTCCTGGATTTCTTTCTGGCCTCCCATCGCGCTTCACGCCTTCTTATGAGGCGCCACATCTACGACGTAGTTCGTAGCGTCCGCTTTCGTAAAGCCACGGCCGAGGTTGGGTCTGATTGTCGTGATGCTTTGAGGCGACACACGGCGATCTATCGCAAACTGCGACCGTGGTACCCGCGTGGATATTTGTGCTTATACGATGGCCTTGCGCTCATCGAATTCCTCGCACGACGCCACCTGTTTCCGGCATGGGTTTTTGGCGTTCAGGCGCAGCCGTTCGGTGCGCATTGCTGGGTTCAGCAAGGGGATGTGTTGCTGAACGAGTCGACCGAATACGCGGGCCAGTTCACTCCGATCATGTCCGTATGAGCCTGGCAGGCTGTTGAAAAAGTCGATCGCGCCGGCATTCAAAGCATGAGTCTCCTTTCCTGCGGTTGCGGCAGGCGATGCGCGGTCCGGATGTGCGGTCTGACCAGTCGGCTCGCCCCAGCGCTCCATCCGCAGGGCAGGAACACGCAGCAGCCTGCCCTATTGCGGGATTGGCGCCGATCGGCAGCTAGCTGCGTCCGAGTTGCACCCGCCCGCCAAGCTTACTTTCGGCCGGCGAGCAGTCGTTCGGCTGCTGCATGGAAAGGACGCTCCCCGTCGCAATAGTTTTCCCACGGCTTGTTGCGTTGCAGGATCTGTGGCGCCGAGAATACCGTGTAACGCATTGGATCAAGACCCTTTCGCACCTGGCTCCATTCGATCGGCATTGAGACCGGCGCTAACGGGCGGCCCCGCGGCGAAAGCGGCGCGACCGCCGTAGCGGTACGGTCATTGCGCAGATATGCATGTAGTCAGGCGACCATCGCGGTTGCCGCCATCCATAACGCGCTGCGAGAGCGTGATCGCTCAAGGTAGGGCTCGCCTGAGGTAGGGCGCAGTTCGACTTGCCTTCGTCTTGGCGGCGTCGGCGGGCAATCCGCTTGCGACAATTCTGCCCCCGTCGTCTCCGGCGCCCAGCCCGACATCAACAAGCCAATCGCTCGCCGCAGCGACACGTATGTCGTGCTCTACGACGATCACGGTATTTCCTGCGTTCACAAGCGCATTGAGCTGACGGAGCAAGCGCTCCACGTCCGACGGGTGCAGGCCCTGTCGTTGGCTCGTCGAGAACGAACAGCGCGCCGCCCTGTGCGAACGCTGGAGTCCCGTCGCGAGCTGGCGGCTGTCTCCTCAAAGGTCGGCAGCCTCGGCTTCGGCGGGACACCGGGCCAGATCGCGCTGATGCACTGCGTCGTCGTCGCCGGGCAAATTCACTTATGCTTCAGCATCCGAGCGTCGAATCGAACCGTTGAGGTGAACAGCAGACGCGAGCGTATTGGAGATGGTGCCGTATTTGCGGATGTTCGTATGCAGCAATTCAAGGCGCCGTTCGGGTTCGTCAGACTCAATCACGATTTCATAGTCGATCGTCTTGATCGAAGGCGGCGCATCAATTCTGACGGCGTGCAGCCGGACCGACATGCCGCGAAGTTCAAAATTGAGCATGGGCGCTACGCGCTCGGCCCCCTTGATCATGCAGGCTGCGAGCGAAGCGAGAAGCAATTCCGCAGGATTGAGGGCGTCGGCGCGACCAGCAAGGCCGGTGTCGAGAACAATCTCGGCCGCCTTTGCCGTCGCCACGCTGCCGGAGGCGTCGACCCTGCGCGCGCTGACTATGTATTCAAGAAGACCGGTCATTCTAGAGCGACTCCGCGCTGAGGACGGCTTTGCGCCGCATCAAACAGACATCGGGCAAATCCAGCTTGTCGTGTATCAAGTTGGTGAGGTTGCACATTGCGGTCTCGTGCGATGATCGACAATCGACTGGGTGTGGAATGATGCGTGCGACGGTCTGTTTCGGACTTCTGGTGCTCGCGGCGGGGTGCGCAGCCGCGCCTGCGCCGGCACAGGCCATCTTCTGCGTGGCTGAGATAAGGAGCTTCTCCAATCCCGACGCCGGCGCGCGTGGCGATTTCGGGCCGAATGTGCGGTTTGCCGACGTGCAGATTGGTTCCAAGGCGGTCGGCTATGGGGCGGCCGGCGGTCGCAGTGACGAGATCACCATAGCCGATGGGGTCCTGCATCTGGCGCGGCCCAATGGCGCTGGCAGCCATCGCCAGAGAATTGCTGCGGCGAGCGGCGAGGGCGCCTACATGCTTCAGCTGATCAATGTCGAAGGATGGCGCGCCCCAAGCATATTGCCAGTAATCCCCAGCCTGGATGCGCTGGGCGCAGAAATCAGCGATCAGGCCCGGGCCGCGGGGTGTAGCGGTCCTGCCAAGCTGGCTTACCGGATCGAAGGGCGTGTGCGCCGGGCGGAATGGAGCCTCGACACGCTGCCGCAGAGAGGCGACTTCGTTTCGGAAGGACAGGACGTCGTGATTGTCGGCTTGTTCGCGACGGTCGAGCAGGGACGGCACTTCGTCCCCGAGGGGCGGAACATTCACGCCCACGCTGTGCTGCCGGGGCTGGACGTGGCGGGCCATCTCAAGGCGCTTGAGCTTGAACCGGGGGCGCGTCTGCAACTTCAGGCCAGGTGAACTGTTGAGCGGCGCGCCACGATGGCGGCGCCTCATCAGATAGATCGCTGATTGACACGCTTTGAAAGCGCCTCGGCGTCTTCCTTACGTTCGCTGTAGCGATCGACGAGGTAGGCGGCGCGATCACGCGTGAGCAGCGTGAATTTGATGAGCTCCTCCATCACATCGACAATGCGGTCATAGTAGGGTGAGGGCTTCATCCGGTCCTGATCGTCGAATTCCGAGAAGGCCTTCGGGACGGATGACTGGTTCGGAATTGTGATGAGACGCATCCAGCGTCCCAGTATGCGGAGCTGGCTGACTGCATTGAAACTTTGAGATCCGCCTGAGACCTGCATGACGGCCAGGGTCTTGCCCTGTGTCGGGCGAACCGCTCCCAGGGAGAGCGGAATCCAGTCGATCTGCGCCTTCATGACGCCAGTCATCGCGCCATGGCGTTCGGGCGAGCACCAAACCATGCCTTCGCACCAGGTCACGAGGTCGCGCAGCTCCTGCACTTTGGGGTGGGCTGAATCCGCATCGTCGGGCAGGGGTAAGCGCGACGGATTGAACGTGCGCGTCTCCGCGCCAAACCGTTGGAGGATGCGGGCGGCTTCCTCAGACGCCAGACGGCTGAACGACCGCTTCCGGACCGAGCCATACAACAGGAGAATTCGCGGCGCGTGCGTACTGGCCGGGACGTTGAGCAGCTGCGTCGTGTCTATTGACTGGAAGCAGGCTTCATCGAGGTTCGGTGTGTCGGTTGAGCTGGAGGCCTTGCTCATGAGGCCGTGCTTGGCGCGAGATATTCTGGCGCCTCGTCCACTGGCTTCTCCGCGTATTCCAAATCCGTCAGACGGGCATAAATCTCGATCAGGTTTCCATCTGGGTCCTTGAGCCAGAGTTCGTGCAGCGGCGTACCTTTCCAGGTCGTGCGCGGCGGCTTTTCGACATGCGCCTTCAGCGCAAGAGCCCGATGATAGGCTTCGACCACATCCGCTCTGCCGGCGACGCCGATCCCGAGATGATAAAGCGTGTCGTGATGCAGGTCCTTCCCGTCAGAGACGACGAGCACGAAGTTTACGCCAAGATCAGGACGAATGAAGGTTGCATAGCGGTGCGTCCACTCCTTGGGCCAGGACTTCAGGAGCCAGGCGTAAAACCGAACACTCTCCGGCAGGCTGGCGACCCGAACACTTGCGTGAAATTCCTGGGCCGACGGCCCGTCTGGCAGACCAAGCAGCTCCTTCAGGACGTCGATCCGCCCCCTGATCTGGTCGCGCGCTGTCCGGAAGCGCTGTCTCATGTCGTCGGGGGCAATTGAGGGATCTTTCGAGGCGGGATCTGCAATGCCCCAGTGCAGCCTGCGCCCACGTCCCGGCAGAAGCGGGCAGACCTCCTCGGCGCACAGCGTGATGACCATATCAAGCGACGCCGGGTTGATCTCATCAACCGACTTCGAGCGGTGATGTCCGATGTCGATGCCGAGTTCCGCCATCGCTTCAATCGCGTAAGGGTTGACGACCGAGGGCTCCGATCCTGCGCTCAGCACTTCGACATCCGGGCCCAGGGCGGCGCGCGCGAGCCCTTCCGCCATCTGGCTGCGAGCCGAGTTGGCGACGCAAAGGAAGAGGATGCGTTTCATGTCTCACCGGGATTCTGCGAGCGACTTAACGCTTCGGTTTGCTGCTGAACGCTGCGACTCGACTCGTACCAAACCTTCGACCGGTTCACGATCGCAACCAGCGTCAGCATGACCGGAACTTCTATCAACACGCCAACTACAGTGGCGAGTGCGGCCCCGGATGTGAGACCAAACAGGCTGATCGCAGCCGCCACGGCCAGCTCGAAGAAATTGCTTGCACCTATAAGAGCAGACGGCCCGGCGATGCAGTGCGCCTCTCCGGAGGCCCGGTTGAGCAGGTATCCAAGTGAGAAAATAAAATAGGTCTGGATGGTGATGGGTACGGCCAGCAGCACGATTATCATGGGCTGCGCCAGGATCTGCTCTCCCTGGAACGCGAACAGAAGCACCAGGGTTGCCAGCAAGGCAAAGATTGAAAGGGGCTGGAGGATGCTGAGCGTGCGCGCGAGCGCTTCCGGTCCGCTTCTCGTCAGCGCGATACGCCCCAGCTGCGAGAGAATGACCGGGATCACAATGTAGAGGCCGACCGAGATCAGCAGCGTATCCCAGGGCACGATGATCGCCGAAATTCCAAGCAGCAGTCCGACAATGGGCGCGAAAGCGACAACCATGACGGCGTCGTTCAGTGCGACCTGGCTCAGCGTGAAATGTGGCTCGCCCTTCGTCAGGTTACTCCAGACGAACACCATCGCCGTGCAGGGCGCGGCGCCCAAGAGGATAAGACCGGCGATGTAACTGTCGATCTGCGCCTCGGGAAGCAGGGGCCGGAACAGCCAGCCGACGAAAAGCCAGCCAAGCAGAGCCATCGAGAACGGCTTGACCGCCCAGTTCACGAAGAGGGTGACGCCGATCCCGCGCCAGTGCTTCGCGACGCCGCCCAACGCGCGGAAGTCGATCTTCATAAGCATCGGTATGATCATGAGCCAGATCAGACCGGCGACGGGCAAGTTGACCTTGGCCAGTTCGGCCGACGCGATGGCCGCAAAAACGCCCGGCGCGAGTTGTCCCAGCGCGATGCCGACAATGATCGCAAGGGCCACCCAGAGGGTGAGATAGCGCTCGAACGTCGACATGGCCGGCTTTGCTTGGTCAGTCATGGGACGTCTCGGACTTGATCGACGTTGTCTGGATGTCGCGCATGCGGTTCTGGATGGTCATGCGGTCGATCGAAGCTAGTGGCAGGCTGAGGAACAGGTCGATCCGCGCCCGCAATTGGCGGGCTGCAGTCGCAAACGCTGTTGCGATCTCGGCGTCCGTACCTTCGGCCGCAGCGGGATCCGGAATTCCCCAGTGCGCCGTCACCGGCTTGCCAGGCCAGATCGGGCAGATCTCGCCGGCAGCATTATCACAGACCGTTATGATGAAATCGAGCGGAGGCGCGCCCGGCCTTGCAAACTCGTCCCAGGATTTTGACCGGAGATCTGCAGTTGGAAGGCCCAAATTGGACAGAAGCCGCAGGGCGTAGGGGTTGACCTCTCCCTTTGGAAACGAGCCTGCGGAGAAAGCCTTGAAACGTCCCCTCCCGCTCTTGTTCAGCAAAGTCTCGGCAATGACCGATCTCGCCGAATTTCCCGTGCAGAGGAAGAGAACATTGTAGACGCGATCATCGGTCATCAGCGGCATTTCCCTGAGGCGCAGGTGCTAAGCGTGAGCGCGAGCGGCGCACAGACCTCGGGCGCGCCATTGCAGCAATCCTCGACCAGAAATCCGAGCAGGCGCCCCATCGCGTCGAAATTGGCCCGGTAGATGATCGAGCGCCCATCGCGCTCTGATTTCACTAGTCCAGCATTGGAAAGCAGCATCAGGTTTGACGACAGCGATGAGGGGAGTGTCTTCAATCGTTGAGCAATTTCGCCTGCGGGCAGACCAGCAGGCCCGGCCTTCACGAGCAAACGAAAGGCAGCAAGGCGTCCTTCGTGCGCAAGAGCCGACAGGGCGATAACGGCATTCTTCGATTTCATATTTCGCGAAATATCGAAAGGTACGTGTCAATGCAAGGCTTATGCTGGTGCTGCGACAAATCATTTGCGGAGCCACGGCTGGGAGCCCGCCGGGGTGCGCTGTTCCGCGATTGACTCCATCGGCAGGTTCAGGGATCTCACGAGTTGCGCTTGCCTCCCTGTGCTGCGGTCCAATAAGCCGCGCATCGTCGGACTTGGGAGGCTTCCCGAGTGGCTCGGTCAGGCGTCTATCCCCTGGACAACCTAAATGAATTTCCGGACGTCATAGTAGTGCCGCACGACGTTCTTCGGCATGCCGCCGCTGGCCTGCTGCTGCCGGTACTTTGTTGAAATCGTCTGCAGCTCTTCGACCAGGGTGTATCCGGGCTCATAACAGGCAACGGCCAGGGCCGCCGGGCAGGGGGTGAGCGCTGGCATAGGTAAGCCTGATGCCGCCGCTTCGCGCGCTTTTGGCATCAAAGGCTTTGTCTCTCGCGACCGAGGTGACGCCACGGATTCTGATCTTGCTTGCGAGGTCATCGTAGAACGCGAAGCGGTCGGCGATGTGCTGCGCCTTGTCGTGGTTCTTACCGATCTTCAGAGTGGCGGGTGGTTCGATCCGGATATCGATGTCTTCTGAAAATCGATGGATCAGACCAAGACCCTTCGAGAGAGACGTACCACCCTTGAGTTCGAACTTGTACTTCAGTTGTTGCAATCCCCAGAGAGAATGCATGATCCAGTAGTCCTTCTCCACGAGACCCGGATCAATCTTCAGCTTGTCGCCGACGACCGCGAGCAGATCACTGAAATCCGGTAGCTCGTGAAGAAGGGTCATGCTGCTGCGCTAGGCGCTTCGTTCAAGTATCGGCGCCAACAGATTGCGGACGCGCGAGGAGTCGTAGTCATAGACCGCTTTTGCTAGGCGTCTGCGATCAAACTCCCGCGCTCGCTCTAGCACACGTTCACGAACCGACTCGCGATCCTCCGCCAGCCGATCGAGGTTGTGCAGAAGGTCTACGAGCAGGAACTCTTCGCTAACCGTCTTGGGAAAGGACGGCGGCGCCGAAACTCAAATGGACGACCATTGAGTTCGAAGTCGCCGTGGCGCTTCCGATTGTAGACGACCGGCTTGTTGTAGAGTTGCGTCGTGCCGACGCCGAGGCCGTTGTACGCGTTCGGCGAGACAATGAGGAACCGGTCATCAGCCAGAAAGGACTGAACCAATTCTTCCTGATCGGCAGGCGCGGCTAGCGGGGGCGACAAAGAGGCTGAAGGGTCAAGTGAAAATGTCCCGATCGGGAGAATCACGCCGTTTCACCTCCAAAATGCAGCGAAGTATCCCGATCGGGAAATCGACTATCGCCAAACGTCCAGCAGTGCGGTTGCGGTCTGGCGCCGGCAGATCTGCGTCGATCCCATTGCCAAAGATATTTTGGTGCTTTCGCGCGATTTGTCCATTTTAGTGAACGCGGAGGTTCTTATGGCCATTAAAATGGTCGCTCAGCTTGACTTGCCGCGCTGAGCTCATATGATCATTATCGTGGACATGAATACCGTCGTGATCACCAAAATGGTCAAATAATGCGCAAACTGCCCCGGACGTACTCGAAGATCACGATACACGCTCTTACCCTTCTCGGAGCTCAGGTAAGACAGGCGCGCACGCGTCTGCAGATGACAACAACTGAGCTGGCGGAGCGCGTCGGAATTTCGCGCACGACCCTCGCCAAGATCGAAAAGGGCGACCCTTACGTCGAGATCGGGCTGGTCTTCGAGGCGGCTGTTCTTGTCGGCATCCCGCTCTTCGACGTCGAAGGATCGAGCCTCGGCGCCCGGGTCGAACGTCTTCAGGACAAGCTGGCGCTCCTGCCCAAGGCAGTGCGCCAGAAGCGCTCGGAGGTGAATGATGACTTCTGAGGGATCACCGCCGCCAACCGAGGCCTTTGTCTGGGTCTGGTTACCCGAAAGGGTCACGCCAGTCGTGGCGGGTCGCATTGTCCGCGAGGGCGACATACACACCTTCAACTACGGCCGCTCCTACCTCGAACGATCGGACGCGATCCCGCTCTACCTCCCGGAGCTGCCACTCGGGCGGGGCGCGATCCGTCCGATCGGTCAGCTCACCATGGCGAACTGTCTTCGGGATGGCGCTCCCGATGCGTGGGGCAGGCGCGTCATCATCAACCGGCTGACCGGACGCCGAGGCGCTGACGCCGAAGCAGCCGACCTCGACGAACTGACCTTTATGCTCGAGTCGGGCTCGGACCGCATAGGCGCGCTGGACTTCCAGGCCTCAGCGACCGTCTACACGCCGCGCCAGACCGAACAGGCACAGCTGGAGGAGCTTCTGGAATCGGCTGAGCGCGTGGAACGCGGCGTGCCGCTCAGTCCTGATCTTGATCGCGCCCTCAACCACGGCTCCTCGATCGGAGGCGCGAGGCCCAAGGCGCTCATAACGGCGCCGGACCGCAAGCTCATCGCGAAGTTCTCCGCCAGCAACGATACCTACAGCGTCGTGAAGGGGGAGTTCGTTGCCATGACGCTGGCCAAGCTCGCCGGACTTGAAGTTGCGCCGGTCCGGATGGAGCGCGCCAGCGGCAAGGACGCTCTTCTCGTCGAACGCTTCGACCGCGCACAGACGGATGCCGGATGGACAAGGCGCAGCATCGTTTCAGCGCTGACGCTCGAAGGGCTTCACGAACTCTCGGGCCATCATGCCGGGTATGACACGCTCGCCGAGATTGTGCGCAGCCGATTCATCAACCCGGCCGCCACGCTGAAGGAGCTCTATAGCCGGATGGTGTTCAACGTTTTGGTCGGCAACACCGATGATCATGCGCGCAACCATGCAGCGTTTTGGGACGGCGAGCGCCTGTCGCTGACGCCGGCTTATGACATATGCCCGCAGGCGCGTAACAGCCGCGAACGCAATCAAGCCATCGCGATACACGCGACAGAAAAGCGGAGCCAGCTCGCGCACTGCCTTGCCGCGTCGCCGGCGTTTCATCTACGGGAGGAGCAGGCGCTTGGGATCATGACAGCGCAGATTCGCTGCATTCGCCTCAACTGGCAAAGCGTGTGCGACAGCGCCAGCCTGACACAGACCGACCGCGACTTCTTCTGGCGGCGGCAATTCCTCAACCCTTACGCTCTGGAAGGTATGGAGGAGCCGCTAGCCAGCGCCCTCGACGGCCTGTAGCAGCTAGCGCCCTCACTGCTCGGGTCAGTGGGAGGGACGTGTTTACGCCCGCATCGCGCTTGGGGCGGAGCACGCAGAGATTCACTTCGACGGTCAGCCGGATCGCCTCCTCTTCGTAGATCGGTTCACCTGACGTCGAGAGCGGTACGCCATCGCGGACGTGATCGCCGCCGGCAAACTCAGGTCTGCAGCGGCTTAAGAACCGGGAATGTGCTTGAACTTCTCCCTGTGAAGCTGCGTGCAAAGGTGTTGGACATCAGCTTCGTGTCGACAAGGGGCCGGTATCCGACCGGACGAATGGTGTTCATCGCGCAGTACCGGGTTGGCGGTGGTAGAGGCAGCCGCCAGCGTCGCTACACGCTGGGCGTCTTCGGCAAGAT
>Ga0138256_10005136_pt1 | contig 13866 bp, 13 predicted proteins | sample KNB2016incub_MG_FD_105486 | JGI IMG/M metagenome (GOLD analysis project Ga0138256, IMG submission 105486) | Active sludge microbial communities from wastewater in Klosterneuburg, Austria - KNB2014incub_MG | ecosystem: Engineered > WWTP > Activated sludge > Unclassified | place: Austria...
CCGGTGTCGAAGGCGGGGGCGGGCTCGGGCCACCGCGGACAGCTTCTCGTCGTGCTCTCCGGTCACCAGCAAGACGGGCACGCCCGCCCGCTCGGGTTCGAGCGCTGGCATGCGGCCGGTGCCGAGCGCAGTCAGAACGCGGGCGAGGGCCGCCGCGTCGTGCGACAGGCGCACTGCCCGCTGCGTGGAGCGTTGCGCGGCGGGCAACGCCGCTTGCGAAGCAAACAACGGCAGCTTCTCCCAGGCGTCGACGAAGCTCGGAAGGCCGGCGCGCTCGAGCTTCGTGGCCAGAGCCGTCTCCCAGGCGATGCGCTCACCGCGCTCGAGATCCGAATCGAGGCCGAGGTGCGCCCCGATGGCGATCACGCCCCGCACGCGGCGCGGGTGCCGGCAAGCGATGCCCAGCGCCAGACGCCCGCCCAGCGAGTAGCCGGCGACGAAGGCCGGCTCGGTCAGCTCGGCAGCCAGCGCGTCGACGGCCTGCCAGAAGCCTTCGGGGACGTCCCGCGGAGGCTGCCCGTGGCCGAACAGCCACGGTGCACGCACGCCGGCTCGGGCCTCCAGTGACTCGACCACGCGCGTCCACGACGCGGGCGCGCCCAGGAACCCATGGAGCAGCCAGAGCGGCGTCACGCGGTCACCGCCGGCGCGCGGGTCAGTGATTCGCGGAGCGCGCGGCGTCGCGTGCGGCCGTCGTCTGCCGGGACCACCACGTGCAGCACGCGTGGGGCATCCGCCGGCGCCTCGAGCGCCCGCTCGAGCTCGGCTCGCGTCTCGACCCGCGTGTAAGCCAGGCCGAAGGCGCGGGATGCGTGCTCCAAGAAGGCGGGCGGCGGGGTCAGAAACAGGTGCTCGAGGGTTGCCGCAGAGACGGCCTGAGCCACCGGCAGCTCGGCGAAGATCCGACCGCCACCGTTGTCGATCACCACCAGAGTCACCGCGCCGGCGGCCCGCGCCAGCACCGCCAGCGAACCGACGTCATGGAGCGCGCTCACGTCGCCGATCAGCGCGAAGAGAGGGGCCTCGGGCGGAAGCGCGCGCCGGGCACCCGCGGCGCCGGCGATCAGCCCGTCGATCCCCGAGAGGCCGCGCTGGTGCAAGACCGTGAGCGCGCGTGACGAGCGCGGCGCGAACCAGTCGGCGTCACGCACCGGCAGGCTGTTCCCGATGAAGATCGCGCCGCCGGTGGGCACCGCGTCGAACACGCGCTCGACCACCACGGGTTCGGTCAGCGCGGTGCCGGCCAGCGCCTCGCTCAGCAGTGCTTCGGCCTGCCGTGCCCGAGCGCCGAGCCGTTCGAGCCACGACGGGTCGGACGGGCCCGAGGCCTCGAGCGCATCGAACAGCTGGGTGGGGTTCGCCTCGACGATCAGGCTCGCCGTGGCGGTGGGATCCGGAAGCCCGTCCTCGCTCACCACGATGCGTGGCGTCGCGCCCAGCCCGCCCGCCAGCCTCTCCCAAGCGCTCGAGGTGGGCGGGCTGCCGATCTCGATCACCAGATCCGGGGCGTCGCCCTCGGCCACCGCCCGCGGGAGCCAGGCGTCGAAGGCCGGCAGCGTGGTGCACTCGGGCCCGTGGGCGACGCCGCTCGTGACCTCGGCCAACACGGCGAAGCCCCGCGCGCTGGCGAAGCGCCCCAGCGCCTGCCGCAGCCGCGCATCACCCAGGGCCGCGCCGCGGCGCGGTCCGCACACCACCAGCCCGCGGCGCGCGCGAGCCACCGCGTCGCGCACCCCGGTGGGCACCTCGAGGGCGGCGCTGTGGGCCCGCTCGAGGCGTGGCACGGCGCTGGGCGTCCGCAGCGCGCCGCCCACGCCGGGCTCCAGCGGCTTGCGAAAGCGCGCGTTCAGGTGGACCGGGCCGCCCACCGGCGAGGTCGCACGCAGCACCGCCAGGGCGGCGATGCGCGGCACGTAGGCCAGCCGCGCGGGATCGGGCTCGCCGAGCTGCAGGCTCTGGCGGACATGGCCACCGAACAGGTGGCTCTGATCGAGGGTCTGGTTGGCGTGCAGCTGCTCGACCTCCCAGGGCCGATCGGCGGTGATCGCGATCAGCGGCAAGAGAGAACGCTGGGCCTCGAGGATGGCCGGCAAGTAGTGCGCGCCAGCGCTTCCCGACGTGCACACCAGTGCGCTCGGGCGCCCGCTGACTCGCGCTGCGCCCAGCGCGAAGAACGCCGCGCTGCGCTCGTCCACGATCACGTCCAGGCACAGGCGCGGCTCGGCCGCGGCCGCGAGCACCAAGGGTGTCGAGCGCGAGCCCGGGCTGGCCACCGCGAAGCGTACCCCGGCCTCGACCAGCGCGTGGACCAGCACCCGCGCCCACTCGAAGGCCAGATCACCGCTCACGGGGCGCTCTCTGAGGCAGGGTGCGCCGCCGCCCCGACCCGAAACGTCGCGAGCAGGGTCCTCAGCTTGGCTTCGGTCTCGCCGAGCTCGGCTTCGGGGTCCGACCCGCGCACGATGCCCGAGCCGGCGAAGAGCCAAGCCTGCGCGTCGTCGATCAACGCCGAACGCAGTGCCACCACGAAGCTGCCGTGTCCTTTCGAGTCGACCCAGCCGAACGGCGCGGCAAACCAGCCGCGCTCGAAGCGCTCGGCGCGGGACAAGAAGGCGCGAGCGGCGTCGGCCGGCACGCCCAGCACCGCCGGCGTCGGGTGCAGCGCGCTCACCAGCTCGAGCACGTGGCGCTCGTCGCGCATCCTCCCCGAGAGAGGCGTCACCAAGTGGTGAACGTGGCGAAGGCTCCTGATCTCTGGCTCGCTCACCGCGTCCAGCTCGACGCGTGCGCGACCGAAGGCCTCCGAAATCGCGCGGACCACGTACTGGTGCTCGAGCCGGTCTTTCGCGCTTCGCACGAGCTCTCCGGGGTCGAGCTCGCGCCGCGATGTGCCGGCCACTGCTTCGCTCTTCACGGTGGCCCCGTCCCAGGAAACCAGCAGCTCGGGTGTGGCTCCCACGAAGGTGCTGCGGCCGTCCGACGCGGCAAAGCGGATCGCCCCGGCTTCGTGCGCGAGCGCGTCGAGCACACCGCGGGCGTCCAGCCTGCCGTCGAGCCGCGCTCGGCGCACGACCACGACCTTGTCGAGCTCGCTCGCCTCGATGGCGGTCACCGCGCGCCGGGCCGCCTCCAGGAAGCGTGCCCTCCCGTCGTCGGCCCACCGCGCGCTGCCGGCGCTTCGGCGGGCGCGACCGCGGGCGAGCGACCGAAGCTCGGCCACCAGCGCCTCGGGCTCGGCGAGCTCTCGGGGGGTGACCACCAGCGTCGCGCGGGTGTGGCTCGCCACACGGGTCAGCGTCCATCGCGGGATCACCAGCTCGAGATCTCCGAAGCCAGCGAACGGCCCGGGCGCTTCGGGCTCGAAGGCGAGCCCACCGAAGGCGCGAACCCGCGCCGGCCCCACCGCCTCGATGGCCGCCATCACCGAGGCCAATCGCGCGCGGGCCTCGACCAGGCGTTCCGGCCCTCGCGCGCGCACGCTGAACGCGTGCCCCAGGCCCAGCGTCACCTCCGGGGGCAGGTCCGCCCGGGCCCGCGTGTCCCAGAACGTCCAGCGTGATCCGGGCGGGACCGGCGTGTCCTCGGGATCGATGTCCACGCGACCGCCGACGGCCACGGCGGCGGCGTCCGAGCCGGCACGCCGGCGGGCCTCGAACAGCGCGCGCTCGAGCTCGCTCATGGCACCCTGCCCACGAACAAGGTGGCAACGCCGAAGGTGAGGGGCTCGGCGCGCTCGAGCTCGAGCCCGGCCTCGGTCATCATGGCTCCGAAGGCGGCGCGGCTGGGGAAGGCGGCGATCGAGCGTTGCAGGTACTCGTACTCTGCCTTTCCCGACAGCAGCCCACCCACCCAGGGCACGACGCTGTGGATGTGCCAGCGGGCCACCGCGGAAAGCGCTCCGCTCTCCGGATCGCCCAGCTCGAGCACCACCACGCGCCCCCCCGAGCGCGTCACCCGGCGCATCTCGCGCAGGCCCTGGGCGCGGTCGTGCGCGTTGCGGATCCCGAAGGCGATGGTCGTGCCGTCGAAGCCGGCGTCCGGATGGGGCAGCGCCTCGACGCTGCCCGCGCCGAGCTCGACCCGCCCGGCGAGCGCCAGCTTCCGGAGCTTGGCGCGCCCGATCTCCAGCATCCGGGTGGACGGGTCGACACCGACCACCCGCGCCTCGGGCAGGGCGCGGGCGATGCGGATCGCCAGATCGCCGGTCCCGGTCGCGACGTCGAGCACGCGGGCGCTTCCCGACAGCTCCAGGGCGCGCACCGCGCGGGTGCGCCAGCTCTGGTCGACCCCGAGCGAGATGATGCGATTCAAGAGATCGTAGCGATCGGCGATGGCGTCGAACATCTCGCCGCTGCCGGGGCGCGCCGCCGTGGTCACGACGCCCCCGCGAGCTGGCCCAGCTCTTCGGGCAAGAGCGCCTGCGCCCCGTCGCTCTCGGAGCACGCAGGGTCGTCGTGCACCTCGATCATCAGGCCGTGGGCGCCGGCCGCCAGCGCCGCCCGCGCCAGGGGCACGATCAGATCGCGGCGCCCCGCCGCGTGCGAAGGGTCCACCACCACCGGCAGGCGATGCACGCCCGAGAGCAGGGCCACCGCCCCCAGGTCGAGCAGGTTGCGCGTCGAGGGGTCGAAGCTGCGGATGCCGCGCTCGCAGAACGCCACGCCCGCGGCGCCGTGGACCAACAGGTACTCGCCGGCGTGCAGCCACTCGTCCAGGGTGGCGGCCATGCTGCGCTTCAGCAGCACCGGCTTCCGCGCCCGGCCCACGGCCTTGAGCAGCGAGAAGCTCTGCATGTTGCGCGACCCGATCTGGAGCAGGTCGGCGGCCGCCGCGACCTCGTCCACGTCTCGCTCGCTCATCACCTCGGACACCACGGCCAGGCCGGCGGCATCTGCCGCGCGGCGAAGCCAGCCCAGCGCAGCGCTGCCCAGGCCCTGGAAGTCATAGGGGCTGGTCCGCGGCTTGAAGGCGCCGCCCCGCAACACCCGCGCACCGCGCGCCGCCAGCTTCAGCGCGATGCGCGCGATCTGTTCTTCGCTCTCGACCGCGCAGGGGCCCGCAATCAGCAGGGGGCGGCCCGGGCCGAGCGCCACGCGCTCGGTCACGGAGAGCTCGGGGCCGTGGGCATCGACGCGTGGGCGCTTGGAGTGCGCCTGGCTCACGCGGTCGACCCCCGAGAGCCGCGCGACTTCTGCTGGCTCGACTGCGGTCGAGCCACGCCCGATGACGAAGTGCACCGGACCGCGCTCCGAGCGCTCGGTGCTCTCGATCCAGAGGCCGAGCCCGGTCAGGGCACGGCGCACCGCGTCCACGTCGGCCCGTTCCGTGAGGGTGACGATCATCTTCGATTTCTCCGCTCAGCGTCGACGCGCGACCTTTTCCCGCGCGAACGACAGCAGGTTGCCGAACTTCTGGAAGTCCGCGCGCTGCGACACCACGAACGAGTCGATCACCGTCTGCGCCACCAGGGCGAACGAGACCAGGCGCTTCAGCCGCTCGGTGACGTGACTACGCCGCGACGAGCGGGGCGAGTCGTAGGCCATCTCGGTCGCCTCTTCCAGGCGCGCGCGCACGCTCTGCGCGAGCGCCCGCTCGCGCTCGTTCACCACCCGCGAGATCATCTTCCAGAAGTCGGTCTCGGCCTCGTAGAACTCTTTGCGCTGGCCGGGCTTCCACACCCGTTTGGCCACCCCCCAGCGCTGAAGCTCGCCCAGGGTGGTGCTGACCGCGCCGGCGCTCATGCTCAAACGCTCGGCGATCTCGGCGGCCGAGAGCGGAACGTCTTCCAGATAGAGCACCGTCCACACCCGGCCCAGCGCCTTGCGGAAGCCCCAGTGCTCGATCACGTCGCCGATGGCGTCGGCGGCGACCAACGCGGAGTCGTGCAGGGGGTCGCTCATGCTGCCTCGAACTTTCAGAACATCCTGAAAGTTCGTAGGTGAGCACGGCGCCCGGGTCAAGGGGGGGGCGTGCCCGCGCGCCCGGCGGCCGCGCCGCCCGGGGCGGGGGCGCCCGCGGTTGACTCGACCCGGAACTCGAACGAAAAGGGAAGGCCGCGGATGGAGGACGAGAACGCATTCGGGCTCTTGCTGTCGTGGGTGGACCTCGAGCAAGCGGAATACACGCTGGAAGCCGCCGAGTTTGCCCAGCGCTGGCGTGAGTTCCGCGAGGCCTGGCGCGAGGCCCTGGCGATCTTCGCGCTGGGCACCGACGTGCGCGCGCTGGATCTGGGCCACGCGCTGTACCTGGAGGTCGCCGAAGGCGACCACACCGAAGATCCCATCGCCTGGCTGAAGCTGGTGCGCGCCCGCTTGCTCGAGAAGGGGTTCGCCACCGTGGGCGTGCTCACCTACGGCGGACGCTGGCTGGACGATCAGGTCGGCAGCGAGCTGCCGGAGATGAACGGCGTGTTCGTGGCCGTCGCGTCCTGCCCCAGCGAGCCGCTGCGGCGCGCGCTGTGGGCGGCCACCGCCGCGCACCACGACGACGCCGACGCCCCGGAGGGGTGGGGGGCGGGGCTCTACGTGGACACCGACGCCATCGACGCGCTGGGCCGCAAGTTCAAGAACGCGCCGACGCCGCTCGCCGCGGCGGGTGCGACCTACTTCCGCGTGGGGGCCTAGGCCCCGCCGGTGCCCGCAGCGCCGCCGCTGCTGCTGCCACCGGTTCCGCCCTTGCCGCCCGTGCCGCCACTGCTGCCGCCGGTTCCGCCCTTGCCGCCGGTGGCGCCAGAGCCGCCGCCCGTTCCACCGCCGCCGCTGCCGCCGGCGCTGCCCTGAGCGAAGCACCCGTTCTGGCAGACATAGGCCGTCCCGTCGACGTACATCTGCGAGCCGGGCTGACACGCCGAGCAGCCGCACAGGTCTTTGCAGTCTTGCCCGCAGATCGCCGCGCTCTTCACCTGTTCGCTGCACGGCGCCGAGGGCGGGCCGCTGGTATTTTCCGAGCCGCAGCCCGCGCCGAGCAAGACGACCAGGCCAAGGGGCAAGAGCCAGCGCATCATCCCTGGCACTTTACGGCAAACGGCCCCGCGGCTCAATTGCACGCGCTGTCGGTGGCGGCGCAGCGCATGACCACCAAGGTGTACTCGCCCGACAGCGCCTTGCCCGAGGCGACGAAGCTGTCGACCACGAAGGTGTGGGTCCCCGGGGCGAGCTGGGTCTCGATGATCCGGTCGCTGCGGGCCTTGCAGCTCGCGCCGGTGGTGCCGCCCGAGAGCAGGTGCAAGTCGACGTCCACTCCTTCGCGGTCGAACAGCATGGCGCGGATCGGCGTCGGCTGGCTCACCGTGAAGGTGTAGAAGCGCTCGGGCCCCGACTCGTTCGCCGTCGAGTTGCAGCCGGGGTAGGCGTCGATGCTGCTCTCGGGCGACGTCTTGGTGCTCGAATGGTGCGTGAATGGGAGCCCGTCGACCACGATGGGCTCGGCCTTGGTCCCCGCGCCGCCCGCCGGGGGGACGGTCGCGTCGGGCGCCTTCTCGCCATCGAGCACGGTGCGCCGCACCACGTCGAGCTGCTGCATGCTGCGCAGGTTGCGGACGTTGTAGTTGTGGTCGAGCCCCGCCGAGCTGAACACGCACGGCTGCGCGCCCGGGCTGAGGTACACGTTGCCGTGCAGCGCGTCGCTGGCCAGGCCCTGCTTGGGCAGCCCTTTCGTCGCCTGATAGACGCTGAAGTACGGCACCTGGCGCTTCTCGGCCAGGGCACGGGTGACGTGATCGTAGACCTCGGCCCACAGCGCCGCGCTCTGCGAGTCGCCGCGTGGCAACAGCCCGGCGACGATAGGAACCACGCCGCCCTGCTCGAGCTGGTCGAGCAGCTTCGACAGGTTCTCGTGAAATGGCCAGAGCGCGCTCTCGAAGGTCACGCCCATCTGCATGTCGTTGGTGCCGTAGCTGACCAGCGCAAAGCGTGGGTTCGTGGCCGCCACTTCCTGGCTGAGCGGCGACGGGCCGCCCGTGATGGCCCAGCTGGCGGTCTTGCCGACCACGGCCGCGAGGGACGCGCGATCGAAGGGCGTCGTCCCTGCGGCGTCGCCCTTGCGAAAGTGCTGGATGCCGGGCAAGAGCGCGTCGTGGCCGGCGAGATCCAGCTTGTAGCTGGGCTGGCTGGGCCCGGCGAAGCAGTACATCAAGTTCTTGCTGACGGTGTGCGAGTCGCCGACCTTGATGAACACCGTGCCCTTGCGATTGGCGTTCTGGCTGGCGATGGCCGCCAGGCGCGCTGCCACGTGCTCGTTCACCGGCGAGGTCACCTTTCCGACCGGGTAGCGCGTGGGGCCGCTCGCGCCGCCGCCGCCCGTGCCCCCGCTGCCCCCGCTGCCCCCGCCGCCACCCGAGCCCCCGCCGCCGGCACCGGCGCCAGCGCTGCCTGCGCCGCCCCCGGTCCCCGCGCTGCCGTCCAAGCCGCCGCCACCGGCGCTGCCGCCCGAGTGCGCCCCACCCGTGGCCGCGCTGCCGCCGGCACCCGCGCTGGGGCCGGCGTCGTCGTCGCTGCTACAGCCCAGGGCGAAGAGCCCCGCCAGCGAGGCAGCGTACACGAGGCGCATGGCCCGCGATTATACGAGGTCTCGCTGGTAGAGCCGGTACTTCTTGTAGATCTCGCCGCCCATGAACTTGATGCCGACGTTCACCGCGGCGTTGTCCTCGAGCGTCCAGCTCAGCTCACCCCAGCGAACCCCCACCTTTTCGGCCGAACGGTGCATCTTCGCGTACAGGCAGATGCTCAGCGCGCCGTACTTCTTCACCCCGCGGTACTTCTTGCGGATGCCCAGGATGATCAGCCGGGCCGACTTCGGGCCCTTCACCTTCAACCGATAGAGCAGCTTCGGCAAGCCCAGGGGGAAGAGCTTGCCGTGAAGATCCCCGATCAGCTCGTTGATGTTCGGTAGCGCCAGCGCCACGGCCGCCGGCTCGCCGTCGATGTCGGCGATGTAGGTCAGCTCGGGGATCAAGATCGGCTTGAGCTCGCTCGCCATCTTGGTGAGCTCGGTCTCGGTCAGCGGCACGAAGCCCCAGTTGTCGCTCCAGGCGTCGTTGAAGACGTCCATGATGATGCGCACGTCGCGCTCCACGTGGCTCTTGTCCACGTGGCGCAGCTTCACCTCGGGCATGCCGTCGACGTCGGCCATGGCCTTCTCGGCGCGCTTCGGCACGTCGCCCACGGTGTAGCGCCAGGCGTACAGGTCCTTGATCTTCGCCAGGCCCGCCTGCTCGATCAGCCCACCCTGGTAGGTGCGGTGATGCGGCATCAGGATCATCGGCGGCGTGTCGAACCCGTCGATCAGGCAGCCGATCTCTTCGTTGATGTTGAGCGACATCGGGCCCCGCATCTGCTTCATGCCGCGGCGCGCCAGCCATTTCGCCGCCGCGTCGAGCAGTGCCTTGGCCACCTCGGGGTCGTCCACCGTGTCCAAGAAGCCGAAGAACCCGACGTCGTCCTTGTAGCGCTCGAGGTGCGCGCGATCGACCTGTGCGCTGATGCGCCCGACGCACCAGCCGTTCTTGTAGGCCGTGAAGGTGGTGGCCTCGGCGTGCTCGAAGAACGGGTTCTTCTTGCTCAGCCGCTGCTCGAGATCGAAGTCGAGCGGGCGCACATAGTTCGGATCGTCGCGATACACGTAGTCGACGACGTCCAAGAAATCCTTGAGTTTGCCCCCGATGGGCGTCTCGCTCACTTCCACGGACATGGCGCGCGACATAAGGCGCTGCGCGCCGGGGAGTCAATCGCGCGGGCGGCGACGCCGGCGCCCCGCGGCGGCGAGGGCGAGCAGCAGCAGCCAGGGCCCGGCAGGGCCGCGGGCCGCCGCGCGACAGCCACATCCCGAGTCGTCCTCGGTGGTCCCGCCCGACACCTGGGGTCCGGCGTCTTCCTTGCCGAGCGTGGCGCCGGTGCCGACCCAGCCGGCGCCGCTGCCCCCCGCGCCCGAGAGGCCCGCCTGCCCACCGGCGGGCACGCCGGCCTCGCCACCGCTCGCCGTGCTGCCCCCGCTCGGCGCACCGCCGGCCGCGCTGCCCCCGCTGCCGCCCGAGCCGCCGCTGCCGGAAGGGTAAGCGCACTCGCACCAGTTGGAGAGGTGGCCGTTGTTCGCGCCGCACGGGTAGGGGTTCTGCGCCTCTTTCGAGCAGCCCGTGCCGGCGCCGAAGCGCGCGGTGCACACCATGCCCGCCGCCGCGCAGAAGGCCGTGCAGCCCGCGCCGTCGTCGTACACGCCGGCGCAGGTGGTCGCGGTCTCTTCGCACACCTGATAGGCCGCCACCGCGGCGATGCCGGCGCACGGGCCGGCGGGCCCTGCGTCCGCTCCGGTGTCGCAACTCTTCAGCACGAAGACGGTCTCGTCCGCAGCGTCGCTCTTGCCGTCGTCGCCGTCGAGCACGAGCCGGCAGCTGCCACCCACGGCACAATAGGCGGTGCCGATCACCACCTTGGTGCAGCCGCTGCCCTGGGTCTGGTTCACGCTCTTCTTCTGCGTGCCCCCCTTGTCGTCGTACAGCACGTAGTCGGCGTCGTTGGTGCGGTTGACCGACGCGCGGAAGCTGGTGGTCACCTCGTACATGCCGGCCGTGGCGATCTTGGGTTGCCAGGTGGCCTTGCCCTTGCGCGTGCCGTCACCCACATAGGCGCTCAGGTAGCGATAGTTGCCCTTGCAGGCCTCGACGCTGTGGCTGACCCAGTTCTCGGGCTTCACCTCGGAATAGCCCGAACCAGGCGTGTCGTTGTCGACGCTGATCTTCTGCCCCACCGGGCAGGCGAGCGCCGCCGACGAGAGCAAGAACGCGAAGACGGCGGGGATCGCGGCGCGCATCCCCGCCAGGATAGCACGCTCAGATCACGCCGTACTTCTTGCCGACCTTCTCGAAAGCCTCGAGCCCGCGATCGAGATGGGCCTTCTCGTGCGTCGCCATGTAGCTGGTGCGCAACATGGCGTGCTTCGGCGGAACGCCGGGCGAGATGAACGGGTTGGTGTAGATGCCGTACTCTTCCAAGAGGTCGCGCCACATCATGATGGTCCGCAAGTCTTCCCGGATGTAGATCGGAATCACCGACGTCTGGGTGTGACCCAGGTCGAAGCCCAGGCTTCGCAGGCCGTCGCGCATGTACTCGAAGTTCTGACGCAGCTTGTCGATGCGCCAGCTCTCTTCGTTCATCAGCTCGAAGGCGGCCATGGCGGCGGCCACGTTGGGCGGCGCGGCCGCGGCGGCGAACAAGAAGCTGGGCGCGAAGTGCCGGATGTAGTCGAGCACCTTGCGCTCGCCCACCAGCCAGCCGCCGATGCTGGCCAGCGACTTGCTGAACGTGCCGCCCATCAGATCCACCTGGTCCGAGAGCCCGAAATGGTGGGCGGTTCCGCGCCCGCTGGGGCCGATCACGCCCAAAGCGTGCGCGTCGTCCACGAACAGCCGGGCGCCGTGCTTCTTCACCACCGGCACCAGCTCGTCGAGCTTGGCGATCTCGCCCTCGGCGCTGAACACGCCGTCGGTGACCACCAGCGCGCCCTCACCCGCGTCGACCTTCTCCAGCGCCTTGTCGAGCGACTCTGCGTCGTTGTGCCGATAGCGCACCAGCCGCGCGCCGGCGGACTGGCCCAGGCGGACGCCGTCGTAGAGCGAGGCGTGCACGTTGCGGTCGATGACGGCGACGCTCTTCTTGTTGCTGAGCAGCGCCGAGCAGGTCGCGATGTTGACCTGATAGCCGGTGGTGAAGACCAGCGCGCTCTCTTTGCCGAACCAGGCTGCAAGCTTGTCCTCGAACTCTTCGTGCAGCTTCATCGAGCCGTTGACCAGGCGCGACCCGGTCATGCTCGTGCCGAAGCGATCGATGGCGGCCTTGGCGGCCTCGCGCACCTTCGGGTGGGTGGTCAGCCCCAGGTAGTTGTTCGAGCCGAACATCACCACGCGCTTGCCGTCGATCACCGCCTCGGGCCCGTCGTTCAGATCGAGCGGGCGGAAGAAGGGGTAGATCCCCATCTTGCGTGCGTTGTCCGCCGCGCTGAACTTGTAGGCCTTCTCGAACACGTCACGGCCGCCGATGCCGCTGAGCGAGCTGCGCTCTTTCAGCGACTCTTTCATGTCCTCGGAGCCCAGCGAGCGGGCGGTCGGGGCGGGCTCGTGGGCCGCGCTGCCGTTGGCCTTCTTGGTCCGCGGCGACGGCTCGTGTGCCGCATCGACCTCGCCCATCGACTCGTCGACCGCTGGGTCGATGGCGGGCAGGTCGTGGCCGTTCTTCAGGACGCTCCACGCCGCCTTCATCCTCGAAGGCGCATCCATCAGGCCTTCAGCGGCCTTCATCACGCGGTCGTCGGAGACCCAGCGCATCACCGTGGGGCTCAGGAGGATCTGCTTGCCGCGTTCCGAGATCTTGTCTTTCAGTCCCATCAGGGATGCTCCTCACCCGAGCGGTCCACGCCGCGGAGCGCGCTTCGGGCGGCCAGTCAGTACGTTACGCCCCAGGTTTCGTCAATCGCGCGGGAACTGGTCAGGCCAGGCGTCGTCGCCGGAGACTTCGAGGGTCACCACCTCCAGGCACAGGCCCTCGGGCGGCGCCGTCACCCCGAGGTCGGCGCGAGCACCGCTTTCCAGGGCGCGGGTCACCGCGCCGGGTGGCAAGCGCCCACGGCCCACGTCGACCAGCGTTCCGGCGATGATCCGCACCATCTTGTAGAGAAACCGGTTCCCAGTCACCACGATGTCGAGCCCACCGTCGGCAGGATGCACGTGCGCGCTCAGGATGTGCCGGCGGGTGTCCTCGCGGGGATCGCCTGCCGCACGGAATGCGCGGAAGTCGTGCTCGCCGACCAGCAGCGCAGCCTCGGCCTCCATTGCCTGCTGGTTCAACCTCTCGGTGATGCGCCAGGTGTAGCGTGACCGGAACGGATCGCGGACCACGCTCTCGAGCAGCGAGTAGCGGTAGGTCTTGGTCCGCGCGTACGACCGCGGATCGTAGCCGACCGCGACCCGCGCCGCCCGCGCCACCGCGATCTCGTCGGGCAGGTGGCGCGCCAGCGCGAGCGCCCAGCCGCGCGGTGGAATGTCCAGCGCGGTGTCGAATGCCACGCATTGCGCGCGCGCGTGCACGCCGGCGTCGGTGCGGCTCACCCCGCGCACCAGGGACCCCGACGGATCGACGGCGCGCACGGCGCCGTCCAGCTCACCGGCGACGGTTCTCGCGTCCGGCTGGCGTGCGAACCCGGAGAAGGGTCCGCCGTCGTAGGCGACGCCGAGCAGCACGCCGAACGCGGGCGCTGCCACTCAGCCCGCGGCCGCGTCGCTGGTGCCGCCGGTGCCGCCGGTGGCTGCGGCATCGCTGCCGCCGCCGCCCGCCGCCCCGCCCGAGCCGCCGGTGCCGCCCGAGCCGCCGGTGCCGCCCGAGCCGCCACCACCCGGGGTCGCCGTGGTCGCGGTGCCCGCTTGCGTCACACAGCCTTCGGCGGCTGCCGCCTTGCGCGCTGCCAAGTCCGCGGCCGAAGCGTCGTGCACGTCATACAGCGGCAGATCCGGGCAGTTCGGCGTCATGCTTTCGTCTTCGCCGCAGCCCCAGGTCACGGCCAGACCGATGATCAGGCTCGCTGCGAGCGACACGGGGCCTTGCCACTTGGGAGCACGCATCACTTACCTCCGCCCTTCGGGACGAAGTTCATAGGAACTTGGGTGTCGACGCAACCCCCCTGCGGAGCCGGGAAGCTCGCGGAGCGGAACATGCCGACCACGCACGAGGCCACGCCGGGATCGCCCAGGGCGTTGCTCGCGACACCGGCGCTACAGACCTGACCGGTGGGGCCCACGCGCACGCTGATCACCAGGCGGCCCTGGAGCGTCGCGTTGTTGCGCAGCCCGCGCTCGTAGCAGCCGCGCGCCGCGCCGGCCTTGGC
>Ga0138256_10005139_pt1 | contig 13861 bp, 5 predicted proteins | sample KNB2016incub_MG_FD_105486 | JGI IMG/M metagenome (GOLD analysis project Ga0138256, IMG submission 105486) | Active sludge microbial communities from wastewater in Klosterneuburg, Austria - KNB2014incub_MG | ecosystem: Engineered > WWTP > Activated sludge > Unclassified | place: Austria...
GCCTATTGTGGATACCACGATCGTTTCATTCAACAGACTCGCAAAGGGAACTTCACCTTTCGTTGGAGGACGTGACCACACTACGCATCACCTGAGCTATGCCGGATTAAGCGATGCCAAAGTGGCCTTTACGTTCATCGGTATCTCCCTATTGAACGCGTTTCTTATCTTAGTGATGTTCAAATTTATTCCGGTCTGGGAAAATTTGTATACCGGACTATTCGTTCTTTACGCACTGGCCGTCTTCGTCCCCTTCTTTATTCTTACAAAAAGAACCCGGCCAGCATAGTACCCATGCGATCAGCTACTGGACCATTAACTCATCTTGCTCGTGTGATCCTGATCGCCGTGGTGCTGTTGGGCGGTGGTCTTTGCATACACCTGCTTACTTTTTCCACGACAGTGTCAGATAGCGATCTGGAGCACCAGCGGCTATTCAATGATAATTACAAGGTGTTCTCCCTTACAATTCCGGATCAACTCGAATTCTGTGGCGAAAAAGTGCCTTTGGAAAGACTTGATGTACGTGAACGATTGGATAGAGAGCTTTTGATCAATACGTATTGGCAGAGCAGCACGTTGATCGCCCATAAACGAGCGAATCGTTGGTTCCCTTTGATCGAAGCGATCCTGAAGCGCGAAGGTGTTCCCGATGATATGAAGTACCTATCCGTGATCGAAAGTGGGTTGACCAACGTGGTGTCACCTGCAGGAGCTACGGGTTATTGGCAGTTCATGAAAGAGACCGGCACGTTGTACGGTTTAGAGATCAATAGCGAAGTGGACGAACGTTACGACATTGAAAAAAGCACATTGGCCGCTTGTAAATATCTCAAAGCTTCCTATAAGCGCTATGGTAACTGGGCACTTGCCGCAGCATCCTACAACTTAGGTGTTGGTGGCGTGGATAAGCAGTTAGGACGTCAAAGACAAGAAAGCTATTTCAATTTGCAGTTGAATGACGAGACCTCCCGCTACGTCTTCCGAATGCTAGCGATGAAGGAAGTATTGCAGGATCCCGAGCGTTACGGTTTCCACTTGCGAGCAAAAGACCTATACCAACCTTATGATACACGTGAATTGGCGATCAGTGGTCCGGTGGATGACCTTGCGCAATTCGCTATTGATCATGAAACGGATTACCGTACGTTGAAGTTGCTGAATCCTTGGCTTCGTGACGCTCGCTTGGCCAACCCGAACAACAAGGCGTATAAGGTTCTTCTTCCCGGCAAACGGTTCAATGAGGGCGGTGCGCAGTAACTTTGCGTTCCCCTAGTTGTATTTGCCATTTTGAAGAAGACCCCGCCGACCGAGCCCAACGCTCCTGTCCTTATTGAAGCACAAGATGAATTCATTGAAGTTCTCGGTGCACGCGTTCATAATCTGAAGAACATCGATGTGCGCATTCCGCGCGATAAGCTCGTGGTGATCACAGGCCTTAGTGGAAGCGGTAAAAGTTCTTTGGCATTCGATACGATACATGCTGAAGGGCAACGCCGTTACATTGAAACCTTCAATGCCTATGCTCGACAATTCCTTGGTGGCATTGAGCGACCTGATGTAGATCTGATAACAGGATTGAGCCCGGTGATCGCGATCGAACAAAAAACGATAAGTAGAAACCCGCGCAGTACCGTTGGAACCATAACGGAGATCTACGACCTCCTTCGATTACTCTTTGCGCGTGTGGCCATAGCCTACAGCTATGAGACCGGTGAGCCTATGGTACGGTACACCGATAAGCAGATCACGGACCTCATCAGTTCGGAACTTTCCGGCAAGGAAGTGCTGATCCTTGCACCAGTGATCCGTGGAAGAAAGGGACATTACCGTGAACTCTTCGAGCAATTCCTTCGCCAAGGATTTCTTCGCGCGCGTGTTGATGGTTCCGTTGTGGAACTAACGAGCCGCCCGCGCTTGGATCGATACAAGGTCCACGATATTGAACTGGTGATCGATCGTTTAAAGGTGAAGGAGAACGACCGGAAGCGCCTGAACGAAACATGCAATACCGCCCTGAAATACGGAAAGGGCAACCTTATGGTGGTGGATGTGCAGACCAATGAAGCACGTTACTTGAGCCGCCACTTGATGTGCCCCACCAGTGGTATTGCCTATGAAGAACCGGAACCGAATCTATTTAGTTTCAACTCACCCTATGGTGCATGCCCAACATGCAACGGACTGGGGCAAGTGACCGAGGTCGCATTGGACAAGATCGTACCAGATCCCAGTAAAAGTGTGAAGCGTGGCGCGATCGCTCCCCTTGGTAGTTACAAGAGCAGTTGGGTATTCAAACAGATCGAGGCCGTTCTGAAAACCTTCGGGCATGATGTCAACACGCCCGTTGAGGAGATGGAGGACAACGTCCTTACTGCTTTGTTGAACGGTATGGACGAACCGTTGAAGGTCACAAGCGCTATCGGCCTTAGCGATCGCAATGTGCAATTCGAAGGCATCATTCCTTTCATTCTGGAACAAAGCGATGCCAGTACCAAAGGCGCACAGAAATGGGCAGCCAGCTTTACGCACATGGTGGATTGCCCTCTTTGTGAAGGCACTCGTTTGAAGAAAACATCATTGTACTTCCGCCTTGGTGATAAGAACATTTCCGAGCTCGCCAATATGAGCATTGCTGACCTTCATGGCTTCATGGAAGGTCTTATCGAACGGTTGGATGAGAAAGGTGCTTTGATCGCACGCGAAGCTGTGAAAGAGATAACGGCACGAAGCGGATTCCTATTGGATGTGGGATTGAACTACCTCACGTTGGATCGCAGCTCCCGATCCCTTTCCGGAGGTGAAGCACAACGCATTCGACTTGCTACACAGATAGGAAGTCAACTCACTGGCGTTCTCTACATACTTGATGAACCAAGCATAGGCCTGCATCAGCGCGATGATCAGCGACTTATAGGATCATTGCGGAATTTGCGGGACGGAGGTAACAGTGTGATCGTGGTTGAACACGATAAGGAAATGATGATGAGCGCTGATCACCTGATCGACATCGGCCCAGGTGCCGGCGAGCACGGTGGTCGCATCATGGCAGAAGGGCATCCACACGCCTTGGCCAAAGGGGATAGCGTAACCGCACAGTACTTGCGGAATGAATTGCGGATCGAGGTGCCGAAGGAACGGCGTAAAGGGAATGGTGAACGCATCATTCTACGCGGTGCGAATGGCAATAACCTGAAGGATATTGATGTGGACCTTCCACTTGGTAAACTGATCTGTGTTACGGGAGTGAGCGGAAGCGGAAAAAGCACGTTGATCGGGGATACGCTCTACCCTATCCTGAGTAAACATTTCTATCGCAGTACGACCCATCCTTTGGAGTACAGGAAGATAGAAGGAATGGAGCACATCGACAAGGTGATCGAAGTGGACCAGAGTCCGATCGGGCGTACACCGCGCAGCAACCCTGCGACGTATACAGGCCTTTTCGATCACATTCGTGAACTCTATGCGCGCTTACCCAGTGCGAAGATCAGAGGGTATAAGGCCGGTCGTTTCAGTTTCAATACCGTTGGTGGTAGATGCGAAACATGCAAGGGCGCTGGTGTACGTTTGATCGAAATGAATTTCCTTCCGGATGTTAGCGTGCCCTGCGAAACATGCCGCGGCAAACGCTATGACCGTGAAACGCTGGAAGTACGTTACAAAGGAAAAAGCATAGCAGACGTTCTCGCCATGCCGGTGGAAGAAGCATTGGAGATCTTCCAGGACATTCCGCAGATCGGAATGAAATTAAGAACGTTGATGGATGTGGGCCTCGGTTACGTAACGCTGGGTCAGAGCAGTACCACGGTCAGTGGTGGTGAAGCGCAACGCATAAAACTTGCAACCGAGCTTAGCAAACGCGATACCGGTAAAACCTTCTACATACTGGATGAGCCGACCACCGGTCTGCACTTCGATGATGTGAAGCAATTGATAAATGTACTGGACCGCTTGGTCGATCATGGAAATACGGTGCTCGTGATCGAACACAACATGGATATCATCAAAGTTTCTGACCATGTGATCGACATGGGTCCTGAAGGAGGCGAAGGTGGTGGCCAGGTCGTAGCCCGTGGCACTCCGGAGGAAGTAGTATTGATGGGTCGCGGACATACCGCACCCTACCTCGAGAAAGAACTGGCTTGAAGTTCGCTGAGCGAACGATGTGCATCGATCATCCCTTACTGACCTCGTTCATCGCCTAGAGATCAGTAGCTACCCGTTGAAAAAGATCGGCACTGCGCCGTTCTCCTTTCACGCTTCCACTCTATCCTTGTTGCGTTGCGCAATCTCGCGCACTCTTACTGCCCAAGTGAATGACCAAAAAGATCCCAAAAGCGCTAGAAGAAAGTGAACGCCGCATTAAGAAAGCATTCAAGCGTAAAGGCTGGAGTGAGGTAAAGGCCAACGATAGCTGGGTGATCTTTAAAGTGATGAGCGAATTCGTCATGGGCTTTGAAGCCATGCAACGGATCCGTCCTTGTGTAAGCATATTCGGTAGCGCACGGACCAAGCCGGAACATCCTGCTTACAAACTCGCAGAAGAGATCGCATTCCAATTAACCGGCAACGGATATGGCGTGATCACCGGAGGTGGACCGGGGATCATGGAAGCCGCCAATAAAGGGGCACAGCGCGGAGGTGGCACCAGTGTTGGACTTAATATCGATCTACCATTTGAGCAAGAACCAAATCCTTATATCGACAAAGAGAAGAGCCTCGATTTCGACTACTTCTTTGTACGAAAAGTAATGTTCATCAAATATTCACAAGGCTTCGTTGTACTCCCTGGCGGCTTCGGAACATTGGATGAACTCTTTGAAGCATTGACACTGATCCAAACGCAAAAGATCGGCCGCTTCCCGATCATCCTCGTCGGTAAAAAATACTGGCAAGGGCTTATTGACTGGATGCGCACCACAATGGGTGAGCAACACGGCAACATCAATGTGGCGGATCTGGACCTCTTCACTGTTGTGGATAAACCGGAGGATGCGGTCAAAGCGATCAACGCGTTCTACAGCAAGTACATGCTGAAACCGAATTTCTGAGTTGATCGTCAAAAGTCAGTAGCTCTCGCGGTGGACGTATCACGTTCTGGAGTTGTTCGACAATATCATTCGAACTGCTTGATCATTACAACTCGTGCGAACTTCTTTTCGCAAATGATCTTCGGTGCATGAAGGCTGGCTCGAGAATTCCATTCTACGTCCGCATTCATTCTATTCTCCTGATCCTGTGATCTCTACAGGATACCTACGATGGATCAATCGTAGCGATCCATCAAGATCAACACCAACTTGTTCGTATTGCTTTGAACCTTAGGTTGATCCCACGATGCCACGCCGATACATTTGGGCACAAGCATAGGAGATCGATCCGTGCACTCCATACAACCACACCATGGCCCACCAACTCGTACTCTTCATCAACCTGATCGGTGTTCTTTTGTTCGACGCATTCTTGATCGGAGACATCAGTGTTACTCAGAATATCCCATCCACTATGGATCCGGGATCGGAGGTGCGTGTTACAGTAACGGTAAATAAAGGTGACCTGAATGGTTTCGCGAAATTGCAATTGGATCTACCTGTTGGAATGACCGCTACTGCGATAGAGACGAAGGGTGCTTCGTTCACATTCGCTGATCAGAAAGCAAAATTCATTTGGATGGCACTGCCTTCCACTCCAACTTTCAAAGTGACCTACACGCTAACTGCGGATGCATCAGCTTCCGGGAACTTACCTATTATCGGTCGCTTTTCTTACATCGAGGACAACGAGCGCAAAACCTTCGATCTACCAACTACCACAGTTAATTTAGGTACGCCCGTTGCAGCCCAGAACATAGCGGAGCAACCACAGATACCTACTGAAGAAGTTGTGGACAACGCTGAAGAAGTTGCGCATGGTGCTGTCGGTGATGAAACTTCTACCATGATCGGGATCAGCAAACCAACTGCTGTTGAGCCAAGTCCTTCAACTGCTCCAGTTGCCCACTCAACTCCTGCCGCAGCGAAAACTAATCCTGCTGTTGCCAAGTCGTCCGCACCTGCAGCCGTCGCATCATCAACTCCTGCAGTGAGCGCTGCTAGCGTGAGCAATGCTGCCGGCACAGCGCCTATGCAAGGCAAAGGCGAAGTATCAAGCAAGCGTAAGGTCACAGCAGTAACTGAAGAGGAAATGCTTGTAGAGGTCACCATTATAAAAGGAAGCATTCGCGGTTTTGGAAAATTACAGGAGGTTATCCCAGCAGGTTTTTCAGCGGTGGAAAAGAACAGCGCGGATGCCATCTTTACCACCCAGGACCGTATCCTGAAATTCGTTTGGTTGAACTTACCTGCTAAGAGCGAAATAACCGTAGTGTACAAATTGCGCAGCAATGATCCTAGTGCTTCCGGCGAGCGAAGTATTGATGGGGAATTCGGATACTTGTTGGACGACGAGACGCAGAAATGCACGACCGGAACAACGAAATTCATGGTAGGCCCTGATGCCGTAATAGCGAACGAGGCTGAAGTGGCTGAGAACATTCAGACACCTGAGCCTGTTGTTGCTAGTGAGCCCGTCGAGACACCAAAAGTTGAAACGGAAACAGTTGAACAACCTCAGGAAGTAGCGGAGGCACCCAAGCCTGCACCCGTAAAGGAAATTCGCCCGGAGGTAACTCAGGAACCAGTTGTTGCACAACGCAGCACCATTCCTTCACCTGAAAAAGGCATTACGTTCAAAGTGCAGATCATTGCAGGACATAAGGAAGTTAGCGCTTCCTACTTCCGCATCCTTCATAATTTCTCAGGCTCTTATGGCATGGAGCGCCACCAAGGTTGGATCAAATATGTAACCGGTAGCTTCACGGCATATAATGATGCGCGCGATCAACGTAACAACTATGTGCAAGCAGGCCATAACTTTCCCGGCCCATTCGTAACCGCTTATAATAATGGCGAGCGCATAACTGTACAGGAAGCATTGGTGCTTTCCAACCAGAAGTGGGCATCCTAGTGATCCTCTGAACCGAACATATGCACCGTTCTCCACGCAACCTCAAGATCCCGCAAAAATTAGCGGGTTTTGGGCTTTGGATAGGTGCCTGCTTGTTGAGTGCAACTACCATTCTTGCACAGTCGGATAGTACGACCACAGCGTTGCCCGAAGCGGCTGCGGTAATTGAGGAAGCTCAAACCAGTGGCTCTGGTCTTCTTGGTCTGAAGCCCACCATTGCTCTCGGCATTGGAATGTTCGCTTTCTATGGCGATGTTGGCAACGATCACAAGAACTATAACCCATTGGTGACCCGCGTGGGTTATGAACTCCGCGCTTCAGCACCACTGACGCCATGGTTGGAAGGAGGGCTGTATGCCATGCATGGTCGTTTGGGAATGAACGAAAGAAGTCTGTTGCGTAACCTCAACTTTGAGTCCCGTGTAACCATTGGTGGTTTTCAGTTGAAGTATAATTTTCTACAATTTTTGCCGAAGGACCATGCGGTTGAACCCTACGTTTCCGTGGGATTTGAAACAGTGGAATTCCTTACCAAGACCGATCTGCGCGATGCACAAGGCAGGACCTACAATTATTGGAGCGATGGGACCATTCGCGATGTGGCCGAAAATGCAGCCGACGCAGGCAACGCTGTGATCATACAACGCGATTACTCCTACGAGAGTGACGTACGTGAACAGAATGCGGATGGCTTTGGAAAATATAGCGAAAGTACTTTTGCAGTACCCGTGGGTGTTGGTGCACGACTGGACATGGGCGGTGGATTCGATCTCCGCATAGGAACAACAATGCACTTCACCTTCGACGATAAGATCGACGGAATAACTGCAGCTAGTCTTGGGGATCGAAAAGGCGACGCGAAGAATGATAAGTTCCTTTTCTCATCCTTCTCTATCGGCTATGGTATCTCCATGGATCGCAAGAAAAAGAAGAAAATGAAAATGACCCCGCTCACGAAAGAAGAGCTGGACCTTATCGTACTGAACGATGATGAAGATTCCGATGGCGTGTTGGATATGATCGATGAGTGCCCACACACACCAACAGGCTACCGAGTGGATGCGAAGGGATGCCCTAACGATCGTGACGGAGATGGTGTGCCGGATGAAATGGATGATGAACCGGATTCCGCTCCAGGTGCACTTGTAGATATGAAAGGAGTGACATTCACGGATGAGGCATTCCTGAAACGACACCTGACCTACATGGATTCCGGTGCTGTCAATGTAGTTGCATCGCGCAGGGAATCGTTCGGTGCAATGCCACCAAAAGCGATCTCGAAACGCGTGTACGTTGTAAAGGTGGGTTCAAAGGTGGAAGGCATAAGTGAGGAACTGATCCAAAAGATATTGAGCATTCCGGATGTCCGCACGATCGAACGCGGTGACACTACATTCTATGTGGTCGGGAATTACGATGCCATTCCGGAAGCGTTGCGTCGTGAACTGGAATTGAAAGGCATGGGCATTGAGAGTTTAGTAATGGCCGAAGAGGATGGAAAGCTGATCGATGTATCAAGAGAAACCGCAGCGGATAGGGACAAGATGAAGGGAATGGGCGCAGGCGATGCGAACCGTAATGTCACGGTACGTGTTCAGCTAGGCGCATTCAGATACAAGCTTGCGGATAACATATTCAAGGACATCGATGACCTTGTTGTGGTGAAGGGCGATGATGGTCTTACACGGTACTACACAGGATCGTATACGGATATCAACATTGCTGCTGCCCACAAGATCCAGATGCTTTTGAAAGGCTTCGAGGGTGCTTTCCTTGTGGCGTTCAAAGAAGGCAAACGTGTTTCGATCGTAGAGGCTGGTGCACAGCTCACAGGTCCAGAGGATCTGAGTTCACTTGCTCCGAGCATCATCAATCCTGAAGTCCTCCGCTATCGGATCCAAGTGGGTAACTTCATAGGTGATGTTCCATTGGAGACCATGAAAAAATTGATCGGTATGGGTGACATTACGGCCATCCCTACTCCACCCAATGGCGTACGTTACTTCTATGGTGCATTCAAGGACCGCCATGCTGTTGATGACGCAACCATTGCGATAAAAACAAAAGGGTTCCCGGATGCCTTCGTCGTTGGTGAAATGAACGGCCATATCATTCCAGCGGAACAAGCGGACGAGCTTTTCGGGAAGTAGGACCCATGTTTCATTTCTAGGTGAATGGATGCATTTATTTCTTTCCTGATCCAAGTGATGCTTGCCGCAATACGATCGTAACGTATTACGTTACACCTTGGCCGCCTAACTTGGCGGTGCGCACCACCATTGGCGGCGGGTGCGGATCGATGAACTTCCTATGCATTTTATTTCCTGGAGCATGCGCGCTTTCCTTTTCAGTGTGACCCTAACACTCATATTCATTGGTTGTAGGACCAGTGATCAGAAATTCTCTCCTGACGCTGCTTTTACACCGTACATCCCGGCATTTACCACTGGCCATATTTCGGCAAGGTCCCCTATTCTGGTGAGAATTGCACCGGATCAGCGCTGGAAGGATTCGTCCTTGATCGCTATTCAAAAAGTGTTCGACTTCAGCCCTTCGATCAACGGTACGGCCTATTGGCACGATGAACTCACTGTTGGTTTTCGCCCCGCGGAACGCTTGAAGCAGGACCAGACCTATACGGTGAAGTTCGCACTAGGTGACCTGGTGCACGTACCGAAAGAGCTTAGCACATTCAAGTTCCAAGTCACCACCTTCAGCCAAGGCATTGATGTGCGCGTTACCGATATGCAATCCTTGAGTGCTACCGATCTTGAATGGCAGCGGCTTATCGTTTCAGTCTATACCAGCGATGATGCTACCGATCAGGACCTCGAAGGTTGCTTCAATGCGATCCAGAACGGTAGGAGCAAAGATCTACCATTGACATGGGAACACGAGCCGAACGGCCGCTACCATCGGTTCACCGTTGATAGTGTGCGCAGGGGTGATTCCTCATCCATTGTAGATATCAACTGGAACGCGGACCGCATAGGCAGTGAGGATAAAGGAACTCTTCCATTTGATGTACCCGCGATCGGCGAGCTGGTGCTGATCAGTGCCACGACCTTCAGTGATGGAGAGCAATATGCCACGTTACTTTTCTCCGATCCATTGGACCCCGCCCAGGACCTGAAAGGGATCGTAGGTATAGCAGGTACGGATGATCTGCGCATTAGCATTGATGGCAACAAACTCGTGCTCTACCCTACCGAACGCCTAAGTGGCTCGCAGCAAGGCTACGTAAGCAAGTCCGTGAAGAACGTGAACGGAAATGAACTCGGTAAGGATATAACCGTTGAACTCACCTTCGAAGAACTGAAACCCGCTGTACGCATGGTAGGAAAAGGCGTGATCCTGCCTTCCGGAGAAGGCATGGTAATGCCTTTCGAAGCTGTGAACCTTAGTGCTGTAGACGTGCGCATTGTCCGGATATACGAAAATAATGTTTCGCAATTTCTGCAGGTGAATGCATTGGATGGTGATCGCGAACTGGCACGCGTAGGTCGCTTGGTCGCGCGGAAAACGGTCACGCTGAAAACGACCGACGCCCCCGATCTTGGCCGTTGGAACAGATTCTACCTTGATCTACAAGAGTACTTCAATGCAGAACCAGGGGCGATCTACCGCGTGGATCTTTCCTTCAGCCGTAAACATTCCGTGTATCCCTGCGATGGCGTGATCGCTGATGATGACAGCCCCGAGCGAGAACAAAGTTGGGAACAGGAACAAGCCGCATACGACCAAGTGAACGACTACTATTACTATGACGATTATTACGACGAAGACTATGACTACAGAGAACGTGAAGACCCGTGTACATCCTCCTACTTTGCAAACCGCGGATCGGTCAGCCGGAATTTGATCGCCTCGGACCTTGGACTGATCGCCAAGGTGGGCAATGATGGTTCCATGCTGATCGCTGTTAGTGACATTCGCACCACAGCACCTTTAAGCGGCGTAAAACTCGACGTGCTGGATATGCAGCGTAAGAGCATGGCCCAAGTGGTAACTGATCGTGAAGGCCTTGCAACGTTCCCATCAAGCAAACACAAACCGTTCCTTCTTGTGGCCAGCAAAGGCACCCAACGCGGGTATTTGAAGTTGGATGACGGATCGTCGTTGAGCGTAAGTGAATTTAGCGTTGAAGGCGCCTCCATCGACCGTGGAATAAAAGGTATGCTCTATGGTGAACGCGGTGTTTGGCGGCCTGGCGATTCGCTCTATCTCGGTTTCATTCTTCAGGACGCACTACACAAATTACCGAAGGATCATCCAGTGGTCCTTGAACTCACGGATCCGCGTGGAAGGCTTGATCAGAAACATGTTCGTACCACGAGTACCCATGGCATGTACGCGTTCCGGTGTGCTACGGCTGTAGACGCCCCTACCGGCTTCTGGCATGCTACGGTGACCGTTGGTGGAACTTCATTCCATAATACGATCCGCATTGAAACGGTGAAACCCAACCGCTTGAAAGTATTGTTGGAAGTACCGAATGATAGGATCGATGCCGGTTCGGGGAACGAGATCAAACTGAAGTCACATTGGTTGCATGGTGCTCCTGCGCGTGATCTCAAAAGCCGCGTTACGGTGACCATGTCGCGTGGAACTCCAAAATTCAAAGGCTACGATAAATATGAATTCAATGACCTGCGGACATGGGTGCCGGAAGAAGAGCAAGTGGCATTCGACGGCTCCTTGAACGCTGAAGGTGAAACGTCATTTACGTTGAATGTAGAGACCGGAAAAAGTGCTCCGGCCATGATCAATACCAATATTGTTACACGGGTGTTCGAGACCGGTGGTGATGCAAGCATGGACCGCCAAAGCTTTCCCTATTACCCGTATACCAGCTATGTCGGAATACAACCACCGAAGATCAATTCCGCGTGGGGTAATATGCACACGGATACGACCTACTCCATCGATGTGGTCTCCATCGATGCGGAAGGAAAGGCACTGAGCGGACATCAGCTGAAAGCACAGATCTACAAGTTGAACTACAATTGGTGGTGGGATGGCGATATCGATGGCAACACCAATTACATCAGCTCGCCAAGTGTGGACCTTCGAAAGGAGGAGATCCTTACCACGGATAGTAAAGGCAGAACCAAGTTGAAGCTCCGCATCGACAGACCGGAATGGGGTCGCTTCGCGGTACGAATTACTGATCCTGCAAGCGGCCATGCCAGCGCATTGCAAGTTTACATGGACTGGCCGGGTTGGGAAGGCCGCTCGCGCAGAGAGGATCCTGAGCAAGCAGCGATGCTCAGTTTCAACGCTGACAAGGAGAAGTATAATGTGGGTGAACAAGTCACACTCACGATCCCGTCAGCAGGTACCGGGCGCGCTTTGATCAGCTTGGAAACTGGATCACGGGTGCTCGATGCTGAATGGGTTGAACTGAAGGACAAGGAAACCAAATACACGTTCCCGGTGACGGCGGACATGGCGCCGAATGTCTATGCACATGTTACGTTGATCCAACCACACGAGAAAACACTGAACGACCTTCCCATCAGGTTGTATGGCGTGATACCGATCCTGGTAGAAGATGCCGATACGCATTTGGAACCGGTGATCACCATGGCCAATGAGGTGCGCACTGATGTGCCGTTCACGATTGAAGTGAGCGAGAAGAACGGAGACAGATTCACCTATACGCTCGCGATCGTTGATGAGGGTCTTTTGGATCTTACACGCTTCAAGACCCCTGATCCGTGGAACCATTTCTACGCGCGGGAAGCGCTGGGTGTGCGCACCTTCGATCTGTACGATCAAGTGATCGGTGCTTTCGGAAGACAATTGCAACGCATTCTGGCGATGGGTGGCAGCGATGATGCAGGGCCAGCAGACGGTGCCCGAGCAAACCGTTTCAAACCCGTAGTGCGTTATGTGGGGCCCTTTACGATCGATCATGGGAAGAAAATAAAACACAGTTTCACCATCAGCAATTACGTTGGCTCGGTCCGTGTTATGGTGGTGGCCACCGATGGTGAAAAAGCCTATGGCAATGCGGAAAAAACAGTACCCGTCCGCAAGCCATTGATGGTGTTGGCAACCATGCCACGCGTGCTTTCCCCGGGTGAATTGGTCGATCTGCCGGTAACCGTTTTCGCCATGGACGCCAAGGTGAAGAACGTATCGGTGAAACTGGAACCGAACGATATGCTCATCCCCGAAGGACCGGCAGAAAAGAACATCACCTTCCAAACAACAGGTGACCAAGTAGTGACCTTCAAAGTGCGTGTGAAGGAAGGTATCGGTGTAGCCAAAATGAAAGTTACTGTGGCAGGTGCTGGCGAAACAGCTTATGAAAAGATCGAATTGCAAGTTCGTCAGCCCAATCTACCCGTTACAGATGTCACAGAAACGGCCCTCGAACCCGGTAAGTCATGGACCCATACGCCACAGCCGCTTGGCGTGAGCGGCACCAACAGCGCGTACCTTGAAGTAAGCACCATTCCGCCGGTGGATATGACCCGTCGTTTGCAATACTTGATCGAGTATCCCCATGGTTGTTTGGAACAGACCACTTCCAAAGCATTTCCACAATTGTATATCGGTAATGTGATGGAACTGCCGGATCGCTTCGTGCAGCAGATGCGCGCGAACGTGGAAGGCGGGCTGCGCAAAATGACACAATTCCAACGCAATGATGGGTCATTCAACTATTGGCCGGGTGGCGACCATTACGACACCTGGACATCGGTCTACGCGGGTCATTTCCTGATCGAAGCCGATCGCCTGGGTTACGCAATTCCCGGAAACCTGAAAACCAATTGGCTCGCATTCCAACGCAAGGCAGCACGAGATTGGAACAATTCCACTTCGCAAGGCTGGACGCGACAGC
>Ga0138256_10005140_pt1 | contig 13859 bp, 3 predicted proteins | sample KNB2016incub_MG_FD_105486 | JGI IMG/M metagenome (GOLD analysis project Ga0138256, IMG submission 105486) | Active sludge microbial communities from wastewater in Klosterneuburg, Austria - KNB2014incub_MG | ecosystem: Engineered > WWTP > Activated sludge > Unclassified | place: Austria...
CGGCGAACACCAGCTTCGTTCCCCAGTCGGTGGCGCCGGGCAAGTGCTACGACTCGGGCGGCACGTTCAACCCGTGGCAGTATCCGAATCGCCCGGTGGTGTGCGTGGACTGGTGCGACGCGGCGGCCTACTGCAAGTGGGCTGGCAAGCGGCTGTGCGGCAAGATCGGCGGCGGCCCGGCAGACGCCGCCAAGCTCGCCGACGCGCACCAGAGTGAGTGGTACAACGCCTGCTCGAAGGGCGGCACGCAGGCGTATCCGTATGGAGACGCCTGGGACTACAAAGCGTGCCCGTACGGCGACCAGCCTCCCGAGCCAGTGAAGACCTACCCGAAGTGCGTCGGCGGCTTCCCGGGGCTCCACGACATGTCGTCGAGCGCGGCCGAGTGGGAGGACGCCTGCACCGCGTCAGGGTGCGTCGTTCGCGGCGGCTCCTCAGCCGTGAGCCCCACCACGGTGCGTTGCGACGCGCTCGAGTTCCTTTCCCGGGCAGGGGGCTACGGGGCGGTGGGCTTTCGTTGCTGTGCAGATACAGGAGGCAAGTGAACATGAAGTGCCGCAGTCATCATCAGGGTTGGGTCGTGGCCATCGCGCTTGCCGGCGCTGGCTGCGCCGACGGGGCCGAGCCCGGAGCACCGCGGGCACCGGCAGAGGCAGTGCCGCAGTCAATCGCGATCGGCGCGGCGACGGTCACGGAGGGGACCGCCATGGGCCACGCCCGCAAGCCTCGCGAGGTGGATGGGTTCCACATCGCGCGCTCGCCGGTCACGGTCGGGCAGTACCGGCACTGCGTGGCGGCGCGGGTGTGCACGGCGCCGGCCGCCGAGGGCGGCTTCTGCGCTCCCGGCTTCGCGCCCGCGGCCCTCGACGGGCCCACCTTCAGCGCGGGTGACGACACGATCCCGGTGACCTGCGTCACCCCCGAGCAAGCCAAGCGGTTCTGCCGCTGGGTCGGGGGCCGGCTGCCGGCACCCGCGGAGTGGCAGCTCGCGGCGCGGGGCCCAGAGGTGCAGCGTCACGCGTGGGGCGCGGCAGCGCCGACCTGCGAGCAGCACTGGCGCGTCGCGTTCGGCGAGGGGCCGGGCGCGTGCTGCGGCTCGGAATGCAGCCAAACCAGTCTCGGTCGGATCGGCGCGCGCGCCGCCGGTGCTTCGGCCGCGGGCCTGTGGGATGTGCTCTCGACCCGGGCCGAGCTGGTGGCGGGCGACGAGCGCTCGCCCTGGGCCTCGTGCCGCGATCGCGCGGGCTGCGTCGTGAACGGGAGCAGCCCGGGGGCTATCGACGTGTTCTTGCCGGGCTCGGTCCAGCACGGTGCAGCGCTGCCCGCCGGCTTCCGCTGCGTGTGGGAGGGGGCACAGTGATGGGCACACGGATGCGAATGGCGCTGGCGCTGATCGTGCTGGCGGTGGTGGCCTGCGCGGCGCCGTCGCACGAGCCCCTCGAATCGCGAGGCGAGTCGCTGTCGATCGCCGGGCTCACGCCCTGGCCCTGCGACGCGAACGGGAACCGCTGGGAGGGCGACACGGTGCAGCTCTTGGTGGCCGACGCTTGGGTGGGCTGCTCCGCAAAGGACGGCGGGCTGTTCGACGAAACCTACAGCGGGAACGATCCTTACCTTCAGCAGATCATCTGGCTGATGCACGTCGCGACGGCGTCGGACCCGCAGGCGATCTTTCAGACCTGGTGGGACTTCAGGCAAGAAACCACGAACAACTGTGATCCCGTGACGGGCAAGCCAGCGCTGGCCGGCGTGCTGATCCCCAAGTCGGTCATCCGCGAAGAGATCACCACAAGCAACGGGGACAAGGACCGACGAAAACGCGCCAACGCCGATCTCCGCCAGGCCGGTGTCAACTTGTGCATCGCGCAGCGCCTCCGGAACGCGTCGCCCGGCGCGTCGGCGGGCGAAACCCTGCTCTTGCCGGAAGCCGATCAGCGGCTGCTCCTCGAGACCATTCGCGAGCGGGCGCAGATCGCCATGCTCCAGTATGCCCTGCTGGGCGTGGTGTTCTCGACCAGCCCGCAGGCGAGCCCGGTCAACCCCCACGCGTCGCAGACCATCCCGCTGCTCCAGCAGTGGGCCGCTGACAACCAGTCGTCCGGCCGCCTCATGGACATGGGCCGGGACTTCTCCGCCGCCGTGCAGCTCCACTCGATGGTCTCGCAAGAGCTGCTCGAGCTGTTCGCGCGAAGCCGCAGCGCGCGCTCGCCGCGGGGAGGGCAGCCAGCCACGCGGGCAGACGAGCTCTGGGGGCCTGGCTCGTGGCACCAGCGCACGCTGGCGGCGGCGTTCGGTGGCGATCCGCTGGTGCCCACCGACGGCACCACGCCCTGGACCCACTGGAACCCACACCCCAGCCCGATCAGCGGGTACGCGGGCGTGGCGACCGCGCTCGAGCAGTACGGCTGGCCGAGCGCGCTGAAGCGCCCGTATTCGGTGTCGAAGGCGGAAGCACCGCAGGTGGACGAGCTGCTCCGGCTCGCACGGCAGTATGATCACCTCGATCTGATCAAGGATCAGCTGACGCCGAGCTGCGAGCCGTACTTGGTGGAGGAGTCAGCCCGGTCGATGTACAAGCTCATCGAGGGAGAGGTTCGGCTGGCGGACTGCTACCGCGCGAGCGCGACCGATCCTTGTCCTGTGGCGGCGATGCCCCCGCCCTACGACTACGGCCAGGGGACTTTCGTGCTGTACGAGAAGTACCGCATCACGATGGACCACGCGCGCGCCCTGGTCCGGGTGCTGGCGGAGAGCCTCGGGGGACGCAAGTCGAGCGCGGCCTGCGGCACGTCGTACGACGACGCGCAGTTCGGCGCGCGCAACCTCGAGGGGACCGTGTCCGACCAAGGCGGCTCGGTGAAGTTCGACAAGGCCGTGGCCTTCGGCGACGTCTCGCCGTGGGAAGTCGCCCCGACCTACACGCGGCTGGCCGCGATGCGCTTCCCGAGCCCATGGGATCTGGATCCGGCCGGCGGCGGACTGTGGGACGTTGCCAGCCATCGCCTGGGCTTCGACGACTATTGCGTGTCCACCGGTTGCCCAAACACCAAGAACGCCGAGGCCAAGCGGCTCATGGGGGCCCTGTCCGCACAGGCCGCGGTGCGAGACATGGTCGTCGATTCGCTGGCGTATCTTGACTCGGGCTTGGGCCAGACGGTGCTCTTCGGCTCGTACTTTGCCCAGGCCGACAGCATCTTGAAGCTGGTCGAGGCCAGCGGGGGAGTGGCCACGGTCAGCGTGAAACCAGAGGTGTATCGCGACGCGAGCGGCCCGGTGCCAGTCACGTTCGTGAAGGGCAATTCGACGTACGAGTGGGAGGCGCAGGTCAAGGTGATCGCGCCGTCGAACGATCCGTGGTGGGACTCGACGTGCACGGACGCCGGCTGCTCCGTCGTCACCGGTGCGTTCGCCATCCGGGGGCCCTGGGCGCGCATGCTCGCCGCACAGCCAACCTCGTCCATCCTCGGCACTACCCTGTTGGACTCCATCGGCGAGGCCTTCACTGCCGGGCGCTGGGCATTCGGCGCGTCCTTCAAGCCGTCCGGCGGCCCCTTCGTCTCGAACATGCCGAAGATCTGGGCCGCGAGCCCGCTCCGACTGCCTCAGCCCTTGGGGGAACGAAACACGTACACGCTGGTCGCGGTGCGGGTCGACTTTGCTGCACCCGCCGGCCAGCAGATCAGCTATCGGCTGCTCGGCGCCAACATCCGCATCGCGGCCTCGGATCCGCGCGATGCGCAGTATCTGGCGGGTGGCGGCGCGCTGGGGGGCTACGTGGCCCGGCAGAGCGCGGTGCGCTCGACCAACCCGTCGGAGCCGGCGTTCGACGGCTTCGATCTGCCGACGAACTGGGTGCCCCCGCTCAACGCCGAGCTGATCGGCGGCGCGCCGGGCGAGGCGAGCGCGGGCGTGTATCTGAAGCTGGCGAAAGAGTCGGCGGCGACGGCCAAGGGCGCGGTCGAGTCGGCGCTGCAAGAGCTGCTTCAGCAGCAGCAAGACGAGGCGACGCTGGCGGCGGCCGCCGGCAAGGCCAGCGCCGGCATCAAGGAAGAGCGCGACCGGCTGTGCGGCAACGACAATCCGACCTGCGACACCACTCTGGCGACGAGCGCGGTTCAGAGCCCGATCTCGGACTGCGTTCCGACCGGAAAGCTCGAGCCGGAGCTGTCGAAGTGCAAGCTGCAGCAATTCGCGTTCGACCTCGCGAAGTCCGTGGCGGGGCAAGAGCTGAAACTGGCGAAGCCTGTCGCCGATGCGCTCTCCGAGCCCACGGTGCCGGCGTTCTCGGCCTACCAGGGCGGCTCGCTCCAGGCCAGTTTCATCGAGCAGTGGGTAGCGGTTCGCGCGATCCCGACGAAGCTCGACCTCTTGCAGAAGACCGTGATCGCAGCAAACACCGCGTACGACGCGTCGTGGGCGGCCCTGCAGGCTGCCGGCGAAGAGGTGCGCAAGAAATGTGAATTCGAGAAGATGAAACTCGCGTTCTACGCCGGTTTCCAAGTTCACGGAGTGGACTTCCAGATCGGGCCGGACGCCTCGTACGAGTACGACTTCGACTACGACGCGGAGGGAGACATGAGCATGGGGCCGATTCTGGCTCAGATCAACGCGTGCGAAAGCGCACTGGCTGGAGCTGCGGTGGCAGGTCCGGCCGTCGTCGTCGCCTCCAACTCCGCCATGCTCGAAGTTGCCAGCGCGGCCGCAGGCCTGATCGACGCCGTCGGTGCTGTACGGCTCGCTGCCTCGAAGGGCGCCGCGCTCGTGAACGAGGCCAAGCTGGCCCAGGGCCGGCACGAGCTCGAGCAACGGCTCACCCAAGATGGCCTGGTCACGTCGTTCTCGGTCTATCGGATCAGCCGGGGCTACGACCTGTGGCGCGCCAAGGCCCTGGTCGAGAGCAGTCGGCGCTATGCGCTCGCCGCGCGCCGCTCCGTCGAGGCACGGTACGTGGTGGATCTGTCGCAGCTCGACAAGGACGAGGCGTTCGTCGCGAGCCCCAAGGTGTGGGCCGACGAGGTCTATGGCTACGATCTGACGCTGCCGGCCGCCGTCGGGTTGACGCTCACGGGCTCGTCCAAGGGCGACGCGGTGTACCCCGCGAAGCTCTCGGATTACGTCGCGAACCTGGAGGGTTTCGTCGCCGGCTACGCCGTGACGCGCCCGACCGCCATCGCGAACAACGACATCGACGTGATCACGCTGCGAGGGCTCGCCGCTGGCGAGTCCGTCGAGGTGCCCCTCGACCCGTCGAACCCCGGCTCTCCGACCATCACCGCTCACCCGAGCAGGGGCCCATGGGTGGTGCGCTGCGTGATGCCCGGCGCGGCCCCAAGCTGGACCGAGTGGCCGACGCCGTGCGATGGCAAGGTCGATCGCGCCAAGCTGCTGTTCAGCCTCGACCCCTGGGGCAGGGTGAATGGCGCGATCGCCGACGAGCCGTTCGACCAGCGCCACAACGCGCGCTGGGGGCTGCTCGCCGTCAACTTCGTGGGTACGGGGATCCGGGATTGCCAGAATGCGGTCGATCCGAAGGGCTGCTACTCCGAGCCGTTCATTCGCTACAACCTGACCCACGTCGGGCCCTCGTGGGTGACGGACTACGACGGCCGCTGGAACATCCTGGGGCTCTCGACCGGAAAGATCGAAGCAGGCAAGGGTCTCGCAGCCGAGATCTGGCTCGATCCCCTCAAAGACGGCTGGTCCACGAGCTACATTTCTGCGGCCGCGCGCTCCGAGTGGCAACATCGGCCCCTGGGCGGAGCGTACGAGCTCGAGTTCCAGGTGACGCCCGACATCCAGCTCGACCGCATCGAGCGCCTGCAAGTGCTCGTGGGCTCGACGAGCTGGGTCAAGCAGCAGTGAGGCTCCGATGCCTGACCTCGCTCGAATAGTGCGGCTCGGGGCCACGGTCGCGGCGCTCGCGCTGGGGCCGGCGGTTTCGGCGAGCTGCGATCCTTCTGAGCCCCCGTCGGGCTCGGGCGGCACGGGTGCCGGAGCCACCGGCGGCGCTGCGGGGGCGGGCGGCAGCGGCGTGGGTGGCGCGAGCGGCGGGTCGTCTGGCGGAGGCGGCGCGGGCGCAGGCGGAGCGGCGGCAGGAGCGGGCGGAGTCGGCGGCGCGAGCGGTGCGAGCGGCGCGGGCAGCGGAGGCTCACCCTCCTCGGACGCCTCCGCTGACGCGCCCCCCGGGGACGCGGGCGCCGACGCGGTCTCGATGGTCTGCGGGGACGCGCTGCGCGACCCGGTGCTCGAGGAGTGCGACGACGGACCCGGCAGCAGCGAGGACGCTTGCACGGACCAATGCCGCGCGCACGACTACTTGGTGGTGGCCGCCTCGAGCATCGACGCGGGTCCCAAGCAGGGCTCGCGAAGTCTCGGCCTCGGCCGCCATCCGGCGGCGGGCGGGGCTGCCGGCTCTGCGCTGGCGTTCGTCGAGAAGATCGCATCGGGTCACCAGCTGAAGGTTGCGTTCTTCGACGCTTTCGGTCGCCGGCTGGGCGCCCCAGGCGGGGTCGGCGCCAGCGCGGCAGAGGCCGCGAACCCGGTGCTCGCCGCGCTGCCCAGCGGCAAGTTCGCCCTGGCGTACAACGATCTTGGCGCCGGCTCCCTCGACGTGGCGCTCCGGCTCGTTCAGCCGGGATCAGCACCGGGGCCAGCGGTCTACGCCAACCAGACGGTGGCTGGGGCGCAGCACGACGCCGATCTCTGCTGGGCCGGCAACGAGCTGGTCGTGGCCTGGACCGACGCGTTTCGCATCAAGGCACGTCGCTTCGACGCGGCTTTGGCTCCGCTCGACGGGGAGTCCGCATGGGGTCCGCCCGCGGAGCTCGCTGGCAGCGTCTCCCTGGTGGAGCACGCGGGCGCTTGCGCGGCGGCCTGGCGGGCCATCGACAAGGCCACCGGCCTCGAGCTGGTGCGCGTGCGTGCGGGCTCGGTGAGCTTCAGCGTCGGACCGTTCGTGCCCGGCGCCTCACTCGAGCGTCCGGCGATCGTCAGCCTGGACCCGACGCATCTTCTGCTCGTCTTCACCGAGGGGACGGATCCCCTGGGCACCGGGACCGCGAGCGTGACGCGGCTGCGAATGGCGATCTTGGATCTTGCGTCCGCGGGCAGCACGCCGTGGGCGGGCCTCGTGCCTTCGACCGAGCCGTGGGCGAGCGACGTCACGCTGTCGCAGTCGCGGGCGGCGCTGGTGCGCGCGGGCACGCGGGTCTACCTGTCGTGGCAGAGCGAGAGCCCGCTCGGCAGCGCGCTGGGCGACGAGCTCTGGCTCCGCGAGCTCTCGTGGAACGGCACCACGCTGGCGCTAGCGCCCGAGCTTCCGCTCCAGGCCGACGCACCACGCGGGGCGTCGCAGCGCGCGCCGGTGCTGGCCGCGACCCCTCTGGGTCCCGGAGGCGCGCTGCTCACCGTCTGGGAAGACGCCGGCCTACTTCCCGGTCACCCAGTGCTTCCCGATCTGGTGTTCGGTCTGAGACCGGCGCCGATCGTGGTGCTGCCCAAGCTGGACGGGGGTGGAGCGTGATGGCAGACACGAAACGACGTCGCTCCCCCGCGAGGATCGCTCGGCACTGGCGCGTGGCGGCATGGCCGACGCTGGTGGCGTTCTCGTGGTCCGCACTGCACCCCGTGGCGGCCTGGGCCGCTCAGGGTGTGACCGACTCAGCTTCCGCCTCGAAACAGAGCACACAGGCGTCCCAGCCAGACCGAACCGCGCCCGTTGAGACTCGGGCGAAGGCGGGGGTCGCGAGCGCGAAGGCGTCAGCCGACGTTGCGGCTCAGGCGGGTCCCTCGGACGTGGCCCCTGCCCCGATCGGGACCGGGGCAGCCGCTCCCGCCCCGCTCGCGCTGCCCAAAGGCGACGACGCGGTGTCGGCTCAGGCCATCGCCTTGCCGGGCGGGGCCGCCAGCGTCGGCGGCATGGGCGAGAGCTTCTCCGCGCAGCTCACCACCGGGATTGCGACCTTCAGCGTGCCGTTCGCCCTTCCCGCGCCGCGGGGCAACCTGGGGGTGTCGCTCGGGCTGGTCTACTCGTCCAGCGGCGGGTACGGCCTGGCCGGTGTGGGTTGGTCGTTGGCAGGCCAGGTCGCCATCGCGCGCCAAACGGATCGCGGCGTCCCCAGGTACCAGGACCAGGCGGACTGGCATCCGGAGCAGGATCGTTTCGCGTTCGGGGCGCAAGAGCTGGTGCCGATCTGCAAGGTCGCCGGCGGCGCCTGCGCGGGCGCGCTGGCCGGCGAGGCGATGCCAGCCTGGGCCGAGGGCTGGCAGTACTTCCGCGCGCGCATCGAAGGCGCGTTCTTGCGCTTCTTCTGGTCGCCGGATCACCGGACCTGGCGCGTCCAATCCAAGGACGGGGTAAACCTCGAGCTGGGCGTTCCGCTCGACGACGGCACCTACGCGGGCGGGCTCGAGGAAAACCCCAAGGCCCCCGGCGAGATCTACCGCTGGCACCTCGTTCGCCAGTACGACTCGCGGGGCGAGCCCGACGCGCTGCCGAGCCCGAAGCCGGTCAACGTCGTCCATTATCGCTACACGACCGACGGCGCCATCGCGTATCTGAGCGATATCTACCACACGCCGCCGGCGGCCGATCCGGGGACGAAGGATCTTGCCAAGCTCGCGCACCACGCGCGTGTCATCTACGCCGTGCGCCCCGACGCGAGCACGTCGTACCGAGCCGGTTTCGCGCAAGAGCAGCGCCTTCGCGTAGCCCGCGTGGACGTCACCAGCAAGCCCTTCGCTGGCGGGGCCGGCGCAGCTCGCCAGCTCGTGCGCCGCTACCACCTGGCCTATGAGCCGGGCGCCCACGCTTCGCTCCTGGAGGCGGTGCAGATGGAGGGCCGGTGCGCCGCGCCGGTCGACGAGGGCGCCGACGGTACGCTCGGCGCCACGGCGTGCCCCCGGCTTCCGGCGCAGTCCTTCGAGTACACCCACGTCGACGGCCCCAGCGCTGGGCTGCAAGACGCGCAGGGGCTTTCCTTCGAGCGGCTGCACGAGACGGTCCACAAGATCCCGAACAGCCCGCCGCACTCGCTGGACGACAGCAACACGTCGCTGATGGACGTGAACGCCGACTCGCTGCCCGATCTGGTCGTCACGGCGCCGGTGTCGTTCGGGGGTAGCCACGGGCTCTACTTGAACGGCCAGAGCGGCGCGGTGGGTTTCTCGTCCGCGCTGAAGATGACGGTGAGCGGGGTGCCGGCGGTGGACGCCAACGTGCTGAAGCTCTCGAATTCGAACGTGGCGGGCTTGGATCTCGACGGCGATGCCCGGACCGACCTGGTCCACATGCCGATCGCCAAGCAGTATTCGGTCTTCACGCCGGCGCAGGTGGGCAACCAGTGGACCTGGCAGGGCCGGGCGGTGACCACCGCTTCGGGGCTGAATCCCAAGATCGACTTCACCACCGACGCCAGCCGCATCGCGGTGATGGACGTGAACGGCGACGGCCTGGTCGACGTGGTTCGCAGCTCTGCGCTCGAGGTACAGACCTTCTTCGCGCTCGGGCGCTACCCGGGGGGTGACGGGCGATTCGGGCAGGCAACGCTCACGTCAGCCGGCTCGGCGACGTTCTCGGACCAGCCCGTGACCGCCTGCGTACCGTGGAGCGCCACGCCGGTCGCGCTCGGGGACGCCGACGTGCGCGCGGCCGACATGAACGGCGACGGCCTGCCCGATCTGGTTCGCGTTCGGTCGGGACAGCTCTTCTATTGGCCGGGCCGGGGCAACGGCTTCTGGGGCACGGGCAAGCGGAGCGACTGCCCGGGCGGGACCTTTGGTCAAGCGCGGCACGTCGAGATGGCGAACCCGCCGAGCTTCCAGGTGGTGCAGGCCGGGACGCTGGAGCTCGGAGACGTGAACGGGGACGGGCTCGCGGATCTGGTCGAGGTGCGCTTCGACGCCGTCGACGTGTACCTGAACGTGAACGGGTCGGGCTTCACCGCGCGCCGGATCTTGAGCAAGGTGCCAATCAAGCCGAGCAGCAGCAACTGGGTCCGCCTCGCGGACATCGACGGCTCGGGCACGGTCGACCTCGTTTGGGGAGAAGGCTACGGCTACAGCTACCTGGATCTCGCAGGGGGGCTCCGGCCGCAGATCCTGGCTCGTGCCCACAACGGTCTCGGCAAGAGCACGGAGCTCGAGTACTCGACCTCGACGCAGCTGATGCTCGCGGCCGAGCAAGCGGGAGTGCCGTGGTCGAAATTGATGCCGCTCACCGTGCCGGTGGTGGTCCGGAGTCGGGTGAAGGACAACCTCGACAAGGTGGGCCGCGCCCCGGGCGTGTACGTCACCGAGTATGCGTACCGAGATCCCGTCTTCGACGGGCGGCAGCGCGAGTTCCGCGGCTTCTCGGTGGCCGAGACGCGCAGCCCCGGCGACGCGAACAGCCCCACGACCACCACGCGCTCGACTTTCCTCTTGGGCGAGTGTCGCGTGGCGCAGAACGGCTTCGATGCGTGCAAACCCGAAGAGCGCTGGCGGGACAACTGGCGCGAGCCGCTGAAGGGTCTGCCCGCGGTGGTCGAGACCTTCGACGAGGCCGGCGTGTATCTCTCGACCGAGCACACGAAGTACGAGCTCCGACAGCTCTACACGGGGCGCGATGGCCGGCGCGTCAGCGTCGCGCTGGCGGCTGGGCAAGAGTCTTTCGCCTACGACACCGCGAGCTTCACCCCGTCGTCCCAGGCCGTGACCCTCGACGAGGTCGAGATCAACCTGTCGGACGTCACCGAGACGGAGCAGCGCAGCGTGATCCGGCGCGCCAGCGGCGCCGCGAGGCTGCGTTCGAGTCGCGAGGTGGACTCGTTCGGCAACCCGGTAAAGTCCGCGTCCGAGGGCTGCGTCGAGGGCTGTTCGGCGGCCGACGAGGTGATCACGACGCACACCACCTTTGCCCGCCCTTCGGGCGACACGTCCGGGTGGCTGTTCCGCCCGGCGAGCAGCCACGTCACCGGCAGCGTGCACACCGCGCCGCGCAAGCAGGTGTTCTTCGAGTACGACGCCCGCGGCGATCTGACGAAGTCCAAGGCACGCCTCTCGGGCACGCTGCCGCTGCGGCGCTTCCACGCCGCCGCGGGGGCGGTCGCGCCGCCGCCGCCGGGCGCGTCCGGGGGCCAAGGCGCGCCCGTGGACCTCGTGACCGCCGAGTACTCTCGCAACCCGTTCGGCAACGTCACCGGCACGCGCGCGGCGGTGGACCGCTGCCGAACGGTGGGGTTCGATGCTGCCTTCGCCCAGTTCCCGATCACCGAGACGGTCCTGGCGGGCGACCGGGGCACCGATGGCTGCGGCACCCGTGCGCTGACGACCACGGCACAATACGACAGCGGGCTCGGTCTGGTGACGCGCGTGGTGGGCGTCACGGGCCAGCCGAGCGAGCTCTGGTACGACGGCTTCGGGAGGGTCGTCTCGCGGTGGCTTGCCGATCCCAATTCGCCAGGTCAGCTCGCGCCACTGCCCGCCGTCACGTACGCGTACAGCCTGCCCGCCGACGCGAGCCTGACGCCGTACTCCACGCTGGTGGTGCGCGCGCAAGACGGCGCCGGAGTGGCGAGCCTGGAGTATGCGGAGCAGCACTCGTTCGTCGACGGTCTCGGGCGGCCGCTGGCGATCTTGTCCGAGGCGGACGCGGCGGCGGGCGACGGCGGCGACTGGGTGGTGAGCGGGGTCGTCCAGTACGACGCGAAGGGCGCTCCGATCCGGGCGTTCGAGCCCTTCTTCCACACCGGGCTCCCCACCGCGTTCTCGCTCGCCTCGACCCCGACCACGGCCTCCACGAGCCAGCGCTTCGATGCGTTCGGACGAGTGGTCGAGAGCTTCGGGCTGGACGGGCAAGCCAAGGGCCGCTCGTACTACCACGCGGTGTCCCGCGACGCGTGGGACGCCGCGGATCTTGCCCCCGGCGCACATCAGGGCACGTACGCGACGGTGGTCGCCGACGGCCACGGGCGCCCGCTCCGCACCATCGAGCGCATCCGCGTCGGCGGCGTGATGGAAGAGCGCAGCGTGGCACGGCAGTACTTGCCCACGGGAGAGGTCACGACCATCACCCACCAGCGCGCGGGGTCGCCGGATCTGGTGCGCTGGATGCGCTACGACTCGCTGGGGCGGCTGGTGCTGAACGCCGAGCCCAACACCTCGGTCGGCTTCACCCCCAGCCCCGCCACGGATCCAACCACGATCGAGGCCTGGCGGTACGCCTACGACGACGCGGGGGATCTGGTGGGGACCAGCGACGCGCGCGGGTGCGGGGTGAACTATCACTTCGAGGCAGCCGGGCGGATGATCGCGGAGGACTACTCGCCCTGTGAGGCGGGGCATGCGCCCTATTCGCCCACGACCAATCCAACCGCCGGCGCCGGGGCGGAGGTGCACTACCGGTACGACTTGCCCGACCCGGAGAGCGCGGGCATCGCCGACGCGGTGGGTCATCCCTTCCCCATCAACCCCGCGCTGCTCCTGGGCCGGGTGGTGTCGGTGGCCGACAGGGCATCGAAGGGGGTGGTGCGCTATGACGCCCGGGGCCGCGTGACGGGCACGGCGGCGCGGGTGGCGAGGCCCGGCGGAGCCACGCCCAGCGATCCCGCGTCGTACGCCCCGCGCTGGTACCTTCAAGAGCGGAGCTTCGACGCCGCGGATCGCACGGTGGTGCTCGGGACCGGCGCGACGGTCCCGCAGAACCTGGGCGCGGCGGGCGCCAGCACCAGCACGGCGAGCTACTCGCGACGCGGGCGGCTGATCAGCGTGGGCTCGAGCTACGGCACGCTCCTGGCTTCGCGCGCCTTCGCAGCCGACGGCCTGCCCACGGCGACGGTGCTGGGCGATCTCGCCGGCACGCAGCGTGCGTTCGCCTACGACCAGCAGCGGCGGCTGCGCACGGTGCAGACCTTCCGGGCCACGCCGGGGCTCTGGACCACGCCGTCGTACTCGCCGGCGACGGACGCGACGCAGCAGATGCTGCTCGAGGACTACGACCTGTCGTACGATCAGGTGGGCAACGTCCTCGAGATCAAGGACTGGCGCTCGCCCAGCGACTGGCCGGCGGGCGCGAAGCCGGTGACCCGGTCGTTCGAGTACGACGATCTGTATCGCCTGACCCGCGCGAAATACGACTACCCCGGCGGCACCGACGCCTGGACGTCCCCCTTCGCAGCCGAGCACGCCGACCCCACGCGCAAGCCGCAACCGAGCCCTCTCGTGTCGTACGCGGCGCGGGTGAAAGAGCAGCGCTACGCGTATGACCACGCGGGCAACACGACCCGCACGACGGACGACGCCAGCGGTTTCTTCGACCGGTCCCTCGGCGACGTGGTGAACGGCACGCCGGCGTCGGGCCCGCACCAGCTCCGAGCGGCCTCGAACCGCACCCTGTCCCCCGCTTCACCGCGCAAGGGCGATCTCTCCGCGGCGTACGACGCCGCGGGCAATCTCACGAACCTGATCACGCGCCGCGACGGCCCCTGCCTGCCCGCGGCGGCGTCGTGCTGGCAGCGTTTCGCCTACGCCTGGGACGAACTGGGCCGGCTGGTCGAGGCACGGCGGTGGGATCTGGCAGCCGGCACGGAGCGCAACAACCACGGCGCGCTGACCAGCCAGCCCCCTGCCCGCGCGCCCGACGCGCGCCTGAAGTACGTCTACGACGGCGGCGGGCAGCGGGTGCTCAAGACCGGGGTGGATCCCGCGGGGGCAGAGTCGCACACGGTGTACGTCCTCTCGACGCTCGAGCTCCGCCGCACCTGGTGGACGGCGAGCGCACCCGGAGCGCCCGAGGACTACGCGCTGACCCCGGCGACGGAGAGCGTGACGTTGCCCGCGGGCGAGGCCCGAGCGCGCGTGGTCTATTCGGAGGAGGATCTGCC
>Ga0138256_10005142_pt1 | contig 13858 bp, 7 predicted proteins | sample KNB2016incub_MG_FD_105486 | JGI IMG/M metagenome (GOLD analysis project Ga0138256, IMG submission 105486) | Active sludge microbial communities from wastewater in Klosterneuburg, Austria - KNB2014incub_MG | ecosystem: Engineered > WWTP > Activated sludge > Unclassified | place: Austria...
AAGCCCATTAGGGCAAGATCGTGAGCCGCCGAAAGCCCGGCCGGTCCTGCCCCGATGATCGCCACTTGCTTTCCAATTACTTTCTCGACATCCTGATCGGTAGCCGATCTAAGCAACGCCGCCATCTCGTCGGCATCTGCTGCAATTGGCGGAACGAAGTCTTTGATAGAACTCAATACTTCATTTATGGGCCGAGCCTCAGGTCCGGCATGATCGCAGGCAAATCGCTTTAGGGCGCGGATCGCAATTGGTCGGTCCTGCCCGACAAACATCCCATCGTCGTTAACCTTTGGTATCTTTCCGCGGCGGCAGGCTAATTCACACGGGGCACCGCAAATTCGGCCGCAAATCGAGGCAAATGGATTTGGCCCGCGGGCAATCAGGTACGCTTCGTCAAATCGCCCTGCGGCGATTGCCCGTACATAGCCGCGAGCGTCAGTATGCACCGGGCAGGCAACCTGACATGAGATGAGATCCTTATGGTAATTCGCGTCTGGAACGTGAATCTTAAGCGGTAACATCTGTCTTCAAAATGAAACAATTATGAGTCTAGAAGGCTTGGGAGACGGGAAATATGATTTGAATCATATAATTGCCAAAATGTTGAAAAAGAAAAAAAATTGGAGGAATAAAACGTAGTCAGGATTGTCCATGGCGTCTGCGAAGGTTGCAAGGATTCCCCTAACGGAAGGATGCAGAAGCACTTATAGCGCCAGGTCTGCACGATCCGGTGAAACAAAATTCGGGCGCTACCATTTGGCCCGCTACTTGTAACGTATTGCAGGCGTGATTCAGTTCCCAGCGAGATCCAAAATCGCTTAGGACGTACTATTCATTTAAGGTTTTGTGGAAATGAATGGAGGCGGCGATCGGAATCGAACCGATGAATAAAGGTTTTGCAGACCTCTGCCTTACCACTTGGCTACGCCGCCGGGCGTAAAAAGGAGAAAGGGAAAAGGCGAAAGGAGAAAGAAAAATTTTATCTTTATCCTTTCGCCTTTATCCTTTCAAACTGGAGCGGGAGACGAGGGTCGAACTCGCGACTTCGACCTTGGCAAGGTCGCGCTCTACCACTGAGCTACTCCCGCATGGCAAACAATAATTCTACATCCTGGCGAACATTTGTCAAGCCTGCGATAAAAGAAGGCGGAAGCCGTTTAGTTGCTCACCGTAATATCCTTCAGGAAGGTCCAGTCTCCACTTCCTGACATTTTAATATTGCCAACACGCTTGTTTGAAACAACTACGTTTGCCGGGTACCAGAGGGGAAACAGTGGCAAATCGAAGCTAATGAGGTTCCATGCCAAAACGTAGCCTGCTTTTGCCGCCTGCGGATCAGTTGCGTTTACTGCCTCTTCGAGGGCTCGGTCCACCTGATCACTCGAATACCGGCTTCGGTTACAGCATGATACAGAACCGCCGGGAATTTTAGCAGAATGAAAAAGGTCACGAAGAAAGATTGGGTCCTGATTTCCGCCGACCCAAATGCCCGTGTACATTTGAAATTGTCCCTGAGCAAGCTGCTGTAAAATCGTCGGACCGTCGAGCGTCTCAATTTGTACGTTTAATCCGACCTCATTCAGAGAACTTTGGATTGCCTGGGCATACTGGTTCACGGCAGCACTACCCGCGCGGAATTTGAAATTTATTGGTTCATTTTTATAGCCCGCTTCCTGCAGTAGCTGTTTTGCCTTCGCCGGGTCAAACTTGTATTCAGTACCCGGGGAATAGGCCCAGGACTCTGACGGCAGAACGGAATTAGCAACTTTGGCCTGGCCCGAGAGCAGTTCTGCCACAATCTTATTCCGGTCGACCGCATAGCCGATTGCCTGCCTTACTTTAATGTTGGCTAGCGGGCCACTCTGAGCATTAAACACAAGATACTGAATATTTGATCCGTCAAACTGCTCGACATTGAGTTTGCCAGTCCCCTTCATGGCTTTGATAATGTCAGGCGGCAGATTTGTTGGGTTTGGGGCAATATCTACCGAGCCAGTATGAAGTTCCGCCTGAAGGGAAGCAGCCTCGGTAATGGTTTTGAGCCGCAATTTTGGGAATTTCGGTGCTCCATCCCAGTATTCTCCATTCGCCTCCAAATCGATAATATTCTGCGACTGGTCAAAGCTGATAAATTTGAATGGGCCCGATCCTATGGGTTTCTCTTTTTGTTGAGCTATCGTTCCCTCGGGTATGATCGGAATGGCGACCAGGTTCGACAAAAGCTGGTTTCTTAGAGATGGTCGGCCGACGACAAATACCACGGTTTTCGCATCGGGGGTTGTTAAAGATAAGATGTGCGGCACAGACTTTGTCTTTGGTTCTTCGAACGGGTTTGAGTTACTCGCCGTTGCGTCAGCCTTTGCTACCGGAACGGTGTCAAAAAATGCCTTGGCCTTAAAACCATTTGCTTTGAAGAGTTCATCAAATGTGTATTTTACATCCGCCGAGGTAAAGTCTTTGCCATTATGAAATCGTACGCCGTCCCTCAACATAAATGTTACCGTCATGCCATCCGGAGATGTATTTATTTCTCTCGCAAGTTCGCCAACGTAATTAAAACTGTCGTCCTTTCGTACCAGCGCGTTGAACATTAGGTTCTTGACCCGTTCGGCCGACGACTCTGATGACGCTGTAGTCAGCGTATCCAACGTAGTGAACTTTTCGGGCAGCGCAACTGTAACGGCATCAGTATTGCGCTGCCTGCATGAGGTAAAGACGAGAAAGAGTACAAATAACGATAGTAATGGTTTATACAAAATAACAATTCCTCCGCTTTTAGGTGGCTAGGCGTTCGCCGAGAATATTTATCCGATCAGACAGTCTTTCGAGGCGACCTAAATCGAATCTGGGTGGTTCTGACAGTTCTGCCTTTGCCCGTGCTATTCTCTCAATCGATTGATCGAGCCTGTCGCTCGGGATGACTCCGCACTTCGCCGATTCCAAAACAAACCGATACCCTGCTCGGATATTCTCCGGATCAGCGCAGATGGCGAGCATATCGGCACCGGCCAGGATCGCCTCAGTACAGGCCTCGCCGATGCCGAAATTCTTGATAATCGCTCCCATTTCGAGATCATCAGTGATAACAAGTCCCTCAAACCCGAGGTCGTCGCGCAGCAATTTGGTAACGATATTGAAACTTAGTGAGGACGGTATGAATTCTCCATTTTGACTAACTTCCTGCAAACGATGCACTGGAAAGGCCGCATGGGCCACCATGATCGCATCGATTCTTGCCGTTTCGAGAAGCTTTATATATGGGAAAAGATCGATTTGAGTTAATTCGCTTTCATCAACCTCAACAAGCGGCAGATCTTCGTGAGAATCAACACGGGATGCTGCCAGTCCCGGGAAATGTTTGAGGCAGCCCGAGATACCGCTCGCTTGTAACGCTTCCAAAAACGCTGCGGCCATACGAACGACATCCTCTTTAGTTCGTCCAAACGTACGTGAAAACAGGCCATTTGAGAATTTTTCGCGGCTACTGTCGATCACGTCGACCACCGGCGCGAAATTCATATTAAAGCCGAGAGTATAGAGCGACTCGCCAATGATATAACCCAATTCTGCGGCGTCGGCTACGGTGGCCAATTTGCTCGCGGCGGGAAGCGGCGTCATGATCCGACGGAGTCGATCAACCAACCCACCCTCTTGATCGACGCTAAGAAAAGGTCTGTTTGCAATCGAACTGCGAAGCTCATCAAGCAACCCGCGGGTCTGCTGTCTCTCCTTCACATTTCGGGTAAATAGACATATTCCACCCGGCGACACCTCGTCAATGAGGTCCCGGGTCGGGCGGTCTATCTCGGGGCCAGGAATCCCGACAAAAAATAACTGGCCGACTTTTTGCTCAATTGAGAGTTGAGTGAGGTGCTGGGTCATTATCTTCAACGGCGACCTAAAAAATTGAGTTTACCAGCACGAAACGATTCTTGCGAATCGCACCGTTTTTTATCTTGAGAGATTGGGCCTATTTGAAATGGCTTTTGGCAGAAAACGTCTCATTCGTTGTCGCATTTGTCACAGAGTACGTAAAGCCTTTTTGAACGGAGTATGCTCCTACAGCACCGTTCTTAGCAATCGCAACAAAACCAACCTGAAGGTCCTTCGCGGCCGCAGAATCACGATTGACGATCCGCTTAACTGCCTCCATACAGGCTTTTGTCGGTGAGTAGCCAAAGCGCATTAGTTCGATGATCAAGTGAGTACCGCAAATTCTGATTACTTCCTCGCCGACACCAGAGCTTGTTGCCGCTCCGACATTGTTGTCAACAAAAAGCCCTGCACCAATGATAGCCGAATCGCCGACGCGGCCGTGCATCTTAAAGGCCATACCGCTTGTCGTACAAGCTCCCGACAGGTTAGCCCGGGCGTCGAGCGCTATCGTTCCCATCGTGTCATGATTCGGTTCGCCATTCGGGAAAAACGTAGGGGCTGATGGACTGTTGCTGCCTACCTTTCGATTCTCGATATTTACTACAGGCTTATATTTTGAATCCTTGAGCCATTCTTTCCAGGCCTTTTCTGCATCGGCGGACAGACGTTCCGGCATTCGCTCAAACCCGTTTTCGATAGCAAACTGCGTAGCTCCATCGCCCGCCAGCAATACATGCTTAGTTGTTTCCATTACTTTCCTAGCGACTGAGATCGGATTCTTAATGTGTCGCATAAAAACAACGCTGCCACAGTTGGCCTTGTGGTCCATTATCGACGCATCGAGCGTGACGAAACCATCACGATCTGGATATGCGTCCAGGCCTACACAACAGCTAACTTCATCCTCCGCCGATCTCGCTGCAGCCTCAACAGCATCGAGTGCCGTACCCTTGGCTTTCAAAACTTTCCACGCCGCAGCATTAGCTCGAATGCCGCTATCCCAGGTTGACACCACTAATGGACGAGCAAATCCGGCTGCAGTGCCCAATGCCTCAATTGGATTGCCTGCGGCGACGAGCGGCAATAGCGCCGCCGACTTAAGAAACTCTCTGCGATTTGTCATGCATATATTTTAATACGACTTTGGATTTTGATAAATTTGATATGCGAAAATATTCGGCATTGAAGGGAGTTTGTCATGATTGCCAGAAGGATTGTAATCTACGGTTTCCTGCTCGCAGGTTCGTTTTTGTTATCATACACCGTCAGGGCGCAGTCGGATTGCACCGGAGAAGCCATTTTTGCTGTAAAGGCATGTAATGGTGACGCTCTATCAGGCGAAGAAAAGGTTCTTTTTGAGTCAATCAATTCGTACCGAAAATCGGCAGGTATGCCGGAGATAAAGATCTCGAAATCTCTCTCAGCGCTAGGCAATCGCCGCATTCTCGACCTCAATCAAAACATGAAAACTCTGACGCATAGTTGGAGCAACTGCCCGTATGACATCAAGGACGATAGAACCTGGCATTGTCAGATTGACTCCCCGGCCCGGCTTCACAGCGGATACGACGGGCAGGGATATGAAACACTTTTCCGTGTTATTAACGGACGGGCTACGCCAGTCGCGGCCCTCGACGCCTGGAAAAAGAGTCCGCTGCATGACTCGATAATACTGAACAAGTCAATGTTTGAAAGAATGTCTTGGGACGAACTCGGCGTCGCGATAAACGGGGAATATGCGTCGGTCTGGTTTGGTTTTGCGGGAAATCGGCATGCTGGGATACCGTCGAGTATTTTAGGATTAGGAGTGTCGTATGAGCAGGCGGTCGCAGGCCTTTCCAAGGTGTTATCCATCGAACACACCTCCTCGAACGTTACAAATAATTCTTGGCATGGATTTTCGCCTGACAAGAAGGTAAATCTGGAGATCAATGGCTCGCGTTCCGACATTCAAAATGCAGTCGTAACCGTCGGGTTAGACCCGAACGGCGAAATCGATCCCGCAAAAAAACTTGTTCTCGCAATGCTTATGAAGAATATTTTCCCCGAATGGCGAGATCCAGATATTGACTCGTGGCTCGAAAAAGCGATCGATTTGATTGCACAAAACCCGACGGCGTGGCGTAGCAAAACCCTTAGAAATCTGGAAGCGGATATTCGGCTCGACAGATCAGACGCCCTGAGGCTTTCAATCAGGCCGGGAGGGAAACCGGCGGCAGTCGAGATTTTCTAGCGTTCTGTAGTCCTAAGATTCGCTCCGGGGTTGAAGTGAAGTCGTTTGACTCGACACTAGACAATTTTGCTCTTGATCTTCGCCAACAATTCTTTAGATTCCGTGGCCGAAAGGCCCGAAATTTCCAGGGTTCGCAACTCGTCGATCGCAGTCTCATTGCTAACAGCGAAAAGAGAATATTGAGCCGCTGCCTGTCCACCGGCCGCTTTTGCCAGTCCTTCTCTCTTTTCATCAGCGAAAACCGCCAGCTCATACCTTTCAAGCTTCTCAAGAACATCCTTTGCCCGGGAGATGACGCCGATAGGAAGCCCCGCGAGTTTTGCAACCGCAATTCCGTAAGACTTTGATGCCGTACCCGAGTGCATTTTGTGCAGAAATACCACGTCGCCGTCCCTCTCGGTCGCAGTCATTTGATAATTCTTGGCGCCGGGCAGGTTTTCGGCGAGTTCGGTAAGTTCATGATAATGCGTGGCAAAAAGTGTTTTTGCGCTATTGTTTGGTGAATTATGCAAATGCTCAGCAACAGCCCATGCTATGGAAAGGCCATCGAACGTCGAGGTTCCACGACCGATTTCGTCGAGTAGTATGAGACTTCGCGGCGTCGCGCCATGTAGAATCGCAGCTGTCTCGGTCATCTCAACCATGAACGTCGAGCGCCCGGATGCCAAATCATCCGATGCTCCGACACGCGTCCAAATGCGGTCCAAAATTGGCAAGCGAGCAAACGCAGCAGGCACAAATGAGCCGATTTGGCCAAGGATTTGAATCAGAGCGGCCTGCCGCAATATGGTTGATTTGCCGCCCATGTTTGCGCCGGTAATGACTAAAAGTCGGTCTGTCGAATTATTCATTCTCAGGTCATTTGGAATAAATGACGCACCAAGTGACACCTCGACGATAGGATGACGGCCGTTTTTGATTTCGATCTCATCGCCATCGTGAAGAGTAGGACAGACATAATTGCGGCGGGCAGCAGTTTCGGAAAGTGCACACAAAGCATCGAGAGTTGCGAGTGCTCGCGCCGTCGATTGCAGCGGACGCGTCTCCGCACAGACGGTGGCCCGGACTTTGTTAAACAACTCGGTTTCGATATGCAGAATTCTTTCATCAGCTCCTAGAACTTTCTGCTCCCATTCCTTTAATTGCGGTGTTGTGTACCTCTCGGCGTTGGCAAGTGTCTGACGCCGTTCATAATCGTCAGGTACCTTTGAGATATTGCCCTTAGATATCTCAATGTAGTAGCCGAATACATTATTAAATCGAATTTTCAAATTTGAAATTCCGGTACGTTCGCGTTCCTTTTCCTCAAACGAAGCGATAATTTGTTTGGCAGAGGCCGAAACTTCACGCAATTCGTCGAGTTCCTTGTCAAAACCCGGGCGAATCACTGAACCGTCCGATGCGTTAATCGGTGGATCCTCGCTAATTGCCCGGTCGATCAAGTCACGGATATGGGGCAGCTCAAAAATATTTTCGGCCAACACCTGAAGCAGAAGTGATCTGGCGTCCGAGAGAGCCTGATTTATCGGGGGTGCCTGTCCGATCGAGCGACGCAGGGCGATCAAATCGCGCGGGGTAGCAGTACCAAGGTTGAGCCGGCCTATGACGCGTTCTAGATCGCTTACGTCCTTCAACAGAAAACGCAATTTTTCGCGAAATATAGTGTCACATAATTCACTTACCGCCGACTGACGCGTTTGGATTTCGCTTCGCTTGAGGGATGGTCTCGACAGCCAATTTCGTAACAATCGTGACCCCATTCCAGTCACACATTCGTCGATTACGCCAAAGAGCGTATTGCGTGTGTTCTGACCACGCGAATCGAAAACTTCAAGATTCTTGAGCGTTACCGTGTCCAAAACCATGAAATCCGTCGATTCAAGATATTTTATTTCAGAAATATGGCCCGCGGTGGCCTTTTGCGTCTGCTGCGCGTATTTTAGGCACGCGCCGAGCGCTCGGATTGCCGCATTTTTTCCGTCCAATCCAAATCCTGAAAGAGATTTAACCGCCATCTGGGCCCTGAGCAACCGTTCGGATTCCGCAAGATCAAAATCGACATCATCGACCATGGTAAGAGTAGGCCCAGAACCCGATGAGATTGTGGCGTCATGGAAGGGCGCATTCGATCCAGCATAGCCTCGAGACGGAATGCTCTGAACGATCGTTTTCATTGACCCGGGAAAAATTAGTTCACGCGGGGCGTAGCTTTCTATCTCATTGCATGCCTTTTGCCAGGAATCGTTGCCGGTAAATTCAGTGGCCGTGAAAAGTCCGGACGAAGTTTCGAGAAAGGCAGTACCGGTTGTGTCGCCGTTAGTAATCACGGAGGCAAGATAGATAGATTCCTTTGCTTCAACCAATTGCGGATCGATTGCCGTGCCGGGAGTAATAACGCGAACAACCTCTCTCTTGACAAGCTTAACACCTTTCGTCGGCGTTTCCGTTTGGTCACATATCGCTATGCGATAGCCATTTCGCACGAGGCGAGCAATATACGTCGAAGCTGCATGGTGCGGAATTCCGCACATCGGAATCGGGTTTGCGGAATCTTTTTGGCGGGCGGTTAGCGTGATCTCAAGTTCACGTGACCCAATGATGGCATCCTCGTTAAACATCTCATAAAAATCACCCAGCCGAAAGAACAGAATCGTTCCCGGATATTGTTTTTTGATCTCGAGGTATTGCCGAAGCATCGGCGTCGCGGTTTCCATTTGTTGGGTGTTTCGAGTTTAGCTAAATTGGTTGGAGTTTCAAAACCTATATTCCCAAACTTCTAAGCATTTGCTATGATTTATGACTTGAAGTACTCAAGGCAAGGTGCGCTTTTTTCAAACCGAGCGATGGAGGCGAAGTAAATGAGATTTTTGATTGTACTGTGCATTTGGGCCTCGTGTTTCGTTGCAATATCCGGTCAAGCAACGGGTGAGGTTAAGGGTCCATCCGACAAAACGATTGGCTCGATAACGGGCAACGAGCGTTACAGAATTGGCTTTCAAGATGTGCTGAACGTCCAGGTTTTTAAGCACCCTGATCTCAATCAAACGGTTGCTGTCAGCCCGGGTGGCACAATCTCGCTATTTCGCATCGACCATCCCCTTGTCGCCGTCTGTAAGACAGAATCCGAACTGGCTGCGGAAATTCGAAACGCTTATAAAGAAAAATATCTACGTGATCCGTTGATCAACGTCGTCGTCGCTCAGCAACGATCACAATCAATTGCTGTTATCGGGGCCGTTGAAAAACCGGACACTTATTTCGTTAACCGCCGGACTCATCTACTTGAAATGCTCGCTATGGCGGGTGGTCCAAACAAAGAAGCGGGAACAAGGTTAATTGTGGCGAGAGCGGGCAGTACATCCAACTGTAAAGAGCCCGGTTCGGCCGAGCCAGATGATATTGACGTTGTTACGCTAAAAGTGCGTGACGTCCGCGAGGGCAAGACCACATTTTGGCTGAAACCAGGCGATGTTGTTTCGGTTCTCGACTCAGATATTATTTATGTTTACGGCAATGTGAATCGACAGGGATCATATCCCGTACGCGAACCGATAACTCTAACGCAGGCGATCGTTAACGCCGAGGGACTGAAACCGGCAGCAAAAAAAGAAAAAATCAGGGTGCTTCGCCAAAAGGATGGAAGTCCCGACCGCGAGGAACTGATTTTTGACCTGAATCTTATCGATAAGGGTCAAATTAAAGACCCTTACCTTGAGCCAAACGACATCGTTGCCGTTTCAGAGAACAAGACAAAGGCTATTCTCCAGGGCTTGGCAAATATGATCAAGGGCACTGTTCCGAATATGATTTACCGCATTCCTTAATAGGATTAGGGTACGATGAAAGATTCCCGAGAGATCATCAGAAATCCGCTTCACGAGGCGGAGTTGACTCGCCCGTACGAGGCTCAGGCCCCGCCTGTCGGGCAATATCCGTCATATCGCGATAACCAGCGCGGCGAGGGCTTTCAGTTGGTTGATTATTGGCGAGCGATTCGCAAGCGTCTATGGCTTGTAATCGGGATTGCTGTCATGGCAACTACGTTGGCAGCGATTTACATGGCGCGAAGGCCTGACATTTTTCAAGCCCGCTCCCAAGTCCAAGTCGATCTTGAACAGGTGAACCCTGACTTAGTCACGAGTGACCGTCAGCGTTCGATCATGAATACGGATCCTGCCTACATTAATACCCAATTGCAGCTACTCGGCAGCGATGGGCTGATTCGGCGAGTAATTAAGGAACACAATCTGGATTCACATAAGGAGTTCCAACAGGCAAAATCAGAGGAATCGGTTTCCGCCTGGCGCGGCATGTTGAGGTCGCTTGGGTTGGCGACAGATGATTCTGTCGCAAAGGAAAAGGATCTGTCTAATCTGTCGAACGCAGAAAACTCGGAAGAAATTGCTGAAGCTGTACGGCTCGCTCCGTACGTTGAGGCGATAAAAAAGAACCTAGTCACCGAACCAATTCGTGAATCTCGCACCACGATAAAAGATACACGCCTGATCGACATCATGTTCAGGCACACCGATCCGAAACTGGCCGCGTTCGTCGTCAACGCTATAGCCGAGACGTTTACGCTTTCGAACCAGGAAAAGCGGTCCGGGACAAATCGCAAGACGAATGATTTTCTCCAGGAGCGCATTGCAGCACTTGAATCGGATATCAAGACGGACGAAGTCAAATTGGTCGAAGAGACCCAGAAGGCAGGAATTTTGTCAACCGAAGGTGAACAAACCATCGTAAGTGACCGATTAAGCGGATTGAACCGCGATCTGTTGGTTGCTGAAAATGCCCGCAAAGACGCCGAAGCAAACTACTTGACTGTTGCAAACTCTCCGGAAAAGGTTAGCTCGCTCGCCGAAGCCGATATGGCAAGGTATATTACCGAACAGGAAACCAGTCTTCGGACACTGCGCATCGACACGTTGAAAAAGATCGCCGAGCTTCGCCAACGCCGTGTACTTTTGCTGCAAGAATTTCTCGAAGGCGCTCCGGAAGTTTTAGAAGTTGATGTTCAGATTAACAGCTATCAGAAATCCCTCGATTCAGCCATAGAAAAATCGCAAAACGACCTTAACGCCTATCGTCAAAGAAATACAAAAGTCCTGCTCGATAACCTCCGAACAAAATACCAGCAAGCCAAAGATAAGGAAGACAAGATTCGAATCGACTTTAATAAACAGTACGGAACGGCCGAGGGCCAAAGTCAGAGCGCGGTCAGTATAAAGCTGCTTAAACAGAATATTGATGCGAAAAAGGGTTTTCTGGACAATCTTCGAAAGCAGGTTAGCGGAAATGATATAGCTTCTCAGGGTTCGGACAACAATATTAGCGTGACTGAGATCGCGATTCCACCGAAAGTAGCCGTGTCACCACGGCGGGTTGCGACCGTAGCCGCCGCGTTTTTCCTCGCAACCCTGTTTGGGATTGGATTAGCACTCTTTCTCGAATATCTGGACGACACAATTACTACAACCGAAGAGATAGAAAGCTATCTTCAGTTGCCGGCTCTAGCCGCAATTCCGTCAATCGATTCGGTTCCGAAGCGAAAGTTACTGTTGGTCGGAGCAAACGCGGACGATGACGACAATCCGCAATCGCCGCTTTTAATCTCGGCCGATTCACGCTCCTCGCTCGCCGAGGCATACCGGCATTTGCGAACGTCTATTCTTCTTTCGACCGCGGGTCATGCGCCGAAATCACTTCTAATTTCATCGAGCCTGCCCTCGGAAGGCAAATCTACTATTGCCACAAATACCGCGATCAGTCTTGCCCAAACAGGGGCGAAAGTGTTGATAATCGACGCCGACATGCGGCGGCCGCGTGTACATTCGATCTTTAATATTGAAAATGGCGCCGGACTGAGTTCATTGTTGGCCAGCAAACTCGGTGATGCTGAAATTGCGAGTGCGATAAAGCAAGACGAAAAGACCAAACTCTTTATCATGACTTCGGGACCTATACCTCCGAATCCGGCAGAACTGATAGGGTCGGAACAGATGGTCTCGCTGCTGAGAATTTTGCAGACACGCTTCACCCATGTCGTTATCGATTCGCCGCCAATCGCTTCGTTTACCGATGGCGTCCTAATCGCCTCAATGGTGGATGGCGTAATCCTAGTCGTTCATGCCGGCCGCAGCTCGCGACAAGTTGTTCGCCGTTCGCGACAAATGCTGCAGGAAATTGGAGCAAAGATATTCGGCGTTGTTCTCAATAACGTAAACCTGAATAACAAGGACAATTACTACTACTATCAAAGCTATTACCATCGCAGCACATACACGGAACGGACAGACGACTAAGGTTTCTCCCCCCAAAAAACCAACGAGATGAAATTTCCGGCTGATACAGAAAGGTTCGGACGAATCGATGTGTTTTTTTTCCTAGCCGCCTTCGTCTTTATATATACCCAACTTTTTCAATTCCAATTTACGCCCATCTACTTTGACGGCGACGTGATGACCCCTGTGTCGAACGCCTTGAAAATGCTCGACGGCGAAATCATCTATAAGGACTTTTTCCACTTCATCGCACCCGGTGCCGACCTTTATTATGCGGCGGCCTTTCGCGTCTTTGGCCAGAATATTTGGGTATTAAATGCCACAATACTTTGGTTGACCATCGCTCAAACGCTGCTCCTTTGGCTTCTTTCGCGTAAACTACTCTGCGGACCCGTCAGATACCTTCCGCCCGTGATCTTTTTGGTAATTGGTTACCGGCAATTCGGCATTGACGGCAGCTATCGCCTGTTTAGCATGGTCTTTGTACTCATGGCCGTGACCGTACTGTTTGCCCGCCGTTCACCAAAATATGTTTTTGTCGCCGGTTCACTTTGCGGCCTCGCGACTTTTTTTGTTCAAACGCGGGGGGTCTTGGCTGTTGCTGGCATTCTTGCGTTTGTTATCTGGGAAAACATTGTCGAACGCCGCGGACTTCGCTCAATCATGGTGACCGCATGTGCCCTGATCGGCTCGTTTCTATTTAGCGTCGTGCTAACGCAATCATACTTTTTATGGTATGCGGGATACGACAATTACTACTTCGCGATGGTCGGCTTCGTTCGCGATTACTATAAATACGATACATTTAACAGCGCAGGTGCCTACCTATCCGAACTTCCCGCAATCGCGGATTTCTTTGGGGAAACCGCTCGCTATTCCGTGTTTTCGAATCAGATGCGAGCTGCCGCGGTTGCTATTGCCTACTACTTGTTAATCCCTTTTGTTTACGCAGCGTTCGTATTTTATTGGTATAGACATCGAAATGAGCTAAAGCCAAAAGCCTTTTCAAATCTGGTACTGCTGTTCTTTGTGGGAATCTGCCTGGCGGTGGGCGTTTCGGCGCCGACCGCGAATCGATTGTACCAAGTTGCAATTCCGGGCCTGTTAATCGCCGGCTGGCTGGGCCAGCAGAGCAGTATCTTCCGGCGCATTTCGCCAAGTCTGTTAGTAATCCTAGGATTGCTCGGATTCGGCTACGTCGTCCAGCGTCAAACGACGCCGACATATTTCCTTTCGATGCCTGCCGGGAATGCGGTCTTTATATATGAGCCAACCTATGAAAAATATGCTTGGATGGGGTCTAATACAATGCCTGGTGATGTCGTTTACGAGCCAAATCATCCGAATTTCTATTTCCCGTTTCACTTAAGAAACCCCTCACCTTTGTACATGGCGAGAGATTCCGGTTATACGCCCGCGTTTCAAGTGGCCTGGATAATTGAGAGGATCGCCGAGGATCCGCCTC
>Ga0138256_10005143_pt1 | contig 13857 bp, 13 predicted proteins | sample KNB2016incub_MG_FD_105486 | JGI IMG/M metagenome (GOLD analysis project Ga0138256, IMG submission 105486) | Active sludge microbial communities from wastewater in Klosterneuburg, Austria - KNB2014incub_MG | ecosystem: Engineered > WWTP > Activated sludge > Unclassified | place: Austria...
AATGCCACTAACGCGCCTGGCCATGCCAGTGAATTGATTAGCCCTTGGGCCAACGGCACCATGGCAAATTGTCCAAACCCGCCAACTGCTCCAGCCAGACCGAGTGCCCAACTCCGCCGATCAGGTGTCACCATTCGACTGAGTGCTCCGTAAATGACGCCAAACGACGTGCCAGAGAGTGCGATTCCTATGCACAATCCTGCAGAGATCGTGAAGGCCATCGGCGTGGTTGCAATGCTCATAAGAGCGAGGCCAACAGCGTAAAAGATCAGGCTGGCGATAATGACGCGCATTGGGCCAAACCGATCAGCCAGCATGCCGGTAAATGGTTGAGCCACGCCCCAAATCAGGTTTTGTACTGCGATGGAAAAACCGAAGACTTCCCGTGTCCATGCGTTGTCCATCGTAATGGGTACTTGAAATATTCCAGTCGCGTGGCGAATCCCAAGTGCCAGCCCCATGATCAAGCCACCTGCAACGACAAAGACTATCGGCTGGTGTAGCCAGCTATTGGCAATATCCGACTTTTTGAATTGTATTGTCATATTCTCTCGGGGCGGTTGGCTGATATGGAAACGTATTTGTCTGAGCTCAATTAGAGATGATTCACGACCCCCATTCAAACGACTTTGCGGTCGTATAGCATTACCAACGGGAATGTCAGTTTTGGTTGCAAGGATTTCATTTCAAGGTTTCGGCAACAGTCCTGTTTCGATGCGTCAGGGAAGGTCTGATTCATTCGCCTGGTAAATTGATGCGTTGAATCAGCGGCGCCAAGACTTTTGATCTGTTGGTCAACGATTGCGTGTAGATAATTTTTCTGTGACCAATTGGCCTGGTGCATCTTCGGGAATTCGACCATCACGCAACCAGGTTAAGGGAATGCGCCATAGCGATTCCTTGAAGCGGGCGTTGAAGAATGCAAAATGCCCAATTTGGTCGATCCCGAGCATGCTCGGGGCCACGCGCAAATGGGTTACAGGACTATTTTTGAAATAGTCTAGAAGTCGATTAATGGCAGGAATGGTGCCAAAGTCGTCGTCTGTTACTGAAAGCGCAAGCGTCTCGCCCTTCATCTGAGAAAAGCGTTCTACCAGTTGTTGTCGTCGTTCCAAAGTCATGGCTCGACGTCCTTTTTGATAGGCATCCTCAAAACGTGGATGTCGTGCCGTCCAGTCATGAACCACACCCAGCGGTGTATCTTCAAGCCACCCTAGGCGCTTGCCAGGGAAATACCCAAAAATTGCAGCCAACACCGGCATGACGACATGCCATCGCAAAAACATCGACAAGCGACTTTGGTGCGCATAGTCCTTCCAATAAGCAAACTGTGCCCCCATGGTAAATACCCGGCTGACTAGATGGTTCGATTCGGCGAGGCCAACAAGAAAGCCACCCACGCTATGTGCGACCACATATATGGGCTGTCCGGGGAATTTCACGGCAACAAAACGCAGAATGCCTTCAAAGTCTTTGGCTCCCCAATCAATCCAACTGGCGTCGAATCCGCGCAGGGTCTTGGGGCGCGAATTTCCTATGCCCCGATAGTCATACGTGATGGCATCGAATCCATTGGCGTATAAATAGTTGGCAAAATGACTGTAATAGCGACTATGGACCGACGTTGCTGGGTTAATAATTACTACGGGTCGTTTGGTGATAGGACTCTCTGTGTGGTCAATCCATGCAGACACATCAAGAAGGTATCCATCGGCAGCAGAAACAAGAAATCGTTGTGCCGCATGAGAATGAGAGCTCATGCTTCCACCTTTGCAGTCCAAGACGAAAAGTGATTTCTGAGACGCCTGGTTTGGCTGATGCCACTTTCGACGTGCTTATCCACACGTTGTTGCGCAGAAAATATGGCGCACTCGTTACACGCCGAAATGACAATCTTGCCGGGGTTCTCGATGGTTAGAATTTCACCAGACTGCAGCACCCAGTCGTCACTCAGATGGTGCTGCGTAACCCAGATTGTCCCGGCGACACAGGTCAGCTTGTTTCCGCAAGCTTCGGCCAGTTCAAACGTCGATCCGTGCTTCAATTCAAATTGAAGATGTTCACACTGGATGATCACGATACTCCTCCTGATTCGGCTGATATCCCAAATGGGCCGGCCAAGTAGAGGAATTAAGTTACGTCTGCTTCTTGTTCTGCTCAATCAACTTATCTGTGCCATGGCATTCGATATGCGAATGTTAAAATTTGGTGTTCCAGGCCAATATTCGAGTTTCCGGTTATCGCATGAACCAGCTGCGTGCCTGTTCTGGTATTAAATGGGGTGTTTCCAATTTATTTCCCAACGGTGGGCAATTGAGGCTTACTTGAGCAACAAAGTCCTCGCCTCGTCCAGCGCATGTAGCAACTCTGCAGCAATTACCCATTCGACGAAATCATCGGCAGTTGGGTTGGTTTTTTGCGATTGTTCACGTGTAACGCCCTCCAGTCCAAGAGCTAACCGGTATGCTCGGTCCAATACCTCAGCCATGGTCAAGGCATCATTTCCGAATGAGTCGTAATTCATTGCTGGAGCGAACGGTAAACCATAGCGACGCCCAGAAAAATGAAAACGCCATAGAGGGCGCGCTGGAACTGAAGTGGTCGCAATTGGCTTCTTATGGAAGTCCCGAACCAGAGCCCCAGGCAAGATGAGAGAAGTGCAATCAGTTGGGCTGTTACATCGATTTTAAAACCGGCTGATCCAACACTCCCTAAGCGGATACTCAGTGCCACTGTTGCCAGCATAAAGCTCAGTCCTAGTGCTTGAATGAGTTCATCTTTTGCCAGTTTTAGAGACTGCAAATAGGGCACCAGTGGTATGACGAAAACTCCTGTCGCGGCAGTCAATATGCCGGACATAACACCTGCTAAAAATCCTGCAAAGCATTCATGCCTTCCAAAGTCAGGAAGAACCGGCTTGATTGCCCCCCACAGTCCGTATGCAATCAGAACCGTACTGAGCAGTAAGCGAACATGCTTGTCCGAGTCACCAATATTTGAAAGAGGGCTAAAGACTGCAAACAGGATCAGGCCCGTCCACATTGGCCAAAGGCGAAGACATAGGGATCTCCAATACGGACCTGTACATTGAGCAAGGTTAGTCAATAGCGAAGGTAGCAACATCAACATAGCAGCTTCGGCGGGTGACAGTATTAACCCTAGAAGCGCCATTGAGACAGTGGGTAGTCCCATTCCAGAAACCCCCTTGACTACTCCGGCGACAAGGAAGATCACACCACATAAAGTTAAAAGTTGAATTTCCATGAGAGAGATGATCAAGCCATTCAAACCGGCTGTCGATCACGCATAAGCAATGCTACCCTTCGTCAATAGCGAAGGATTGGAGGCGTAATGAGTACCCGAGGAAGACCAAGTTACACAATTTCGCCATTTGATCTTCGGCTCTTTCTGGCAGTGGCCGAGGCCGGGTCAATTACGGCTGGGGCACACCAAATTCACCTGTCGCTAGCTGCCGCCAGCACTCGCCTTCAGAAGCTTGAACACACAATTGGAACGACTGTTTTTGTGAGGTCAAAGCAAGGCGTATCGCTGACTGATGCTGGGCGCACTCTATTTCGACATGCCGGTCGATTGCAGCAGGATATGGAGTCGTTACATGCAGAGATGGCTGCCCATGCTCAAGGGGTACGAAGTACCGTGCGTGTCCTTTGTAACACGGCGGCAATGACAGAGTATCTTCCACGCGTGCTTGGTCAGTTCTTGAATCAGTATCGAGATATTGATATCGACCTTCGTGAGTTGGATAGCCACGACGTCTTATTGGCCATACGTCAGGAGCAGGCTGACATCGGAATTGTTGCCGATTATGTGGGAACAGAAGAGCTCAGGACACAGCCATTTCGGACTGATCGCCTGGTTGTAATCATGCCGATAGGGAGTGAATTAAATGGTGCACTGTCGTTTGTAGACCTCCTGGAACTGGCATTCGTTGGCCTTCCAGCGGAGAGTGGCCTGAGTCGATTTCTTCAACAAAGGGCTCTGCACCATGGTTGTGGTATTCATCACCGCATACGGGTAGGTAGCCTTGAAGATGTGGTGAATCTTGTCATTGAAGGCGTGGGTGTGGCTGTGATTCCTGAAGCAGCCGCAATTCGTCTTGTAAAAGATCGAGCCATAATTTGCCCGTTGGTAGATCCTTGGGCAACTCGACAGTTACTTTTATGCAAAGCAAGTGATGCAAGTGTGGGGCTGGCTTCATCCAGACTTTTTGATTTTCTTTCATCAGATAACTCTATCTGACGCTGTCAACAATTTTGAAGCCTCTACACCGAATACGAATACCCTTGAATTTCCATAATTTCCTTTTTGTCTCCAAGCATCAAATAGCAGCTGACAGATTCATTGCTGACAGCAACTGTCAGTAGCACGAATTACAGCAATCAACGATCAACAGACATCAGGGCGATAATGTCAAAGAGGGTAGGGTGGCACGTTGCTCTGCGCATCGGGCGTAGCTGAAGTACACGCAACAACACTAGCTTGTCTGCTATGAGCAGCGACCTTTGGCGCTGAGCTCCTCCTAGGCTCACAAGATTTTTAAGGCCTCTCTCACGCTGGCAAGGCTGCTGCGAGCGAACGTATCAAGGCCGCGGGTATTGGTTTCTGGTTGGGCCGGACTCACTAGGGGAATTTAGAGGCTGGATTGATACAAGAAGACGCCTTTTGGCTATGCAGCTCGGCTAAATGATCGTGAAACCGGCCGAAAAATCGGCTACATTCCTCGATTTGGCGTTTCCCAGCGGTAAGACTATGCTTTTGCTCCATATCTCTGATATTCACTTCCGGACACCGGACTGTCTCACGCCGGACATGGATCCGGAAGGCCCATTCCGAACCCTGCTGATACGGGATGCCCGAGAGCGCATCCGTACACTCAGTACCGTGGACGCGATCCTCGTCACTGGCGACATTGCGTTCAAGGGCCATCCCGAAGAATACAAGGCAGCCTATGCGTGGCTGATGGAGCTGGCGAAGGTATGCGGATGCACGCCGGAGAGGATATTCGTCGTTCCGGGCAACCACGACGCGGACCGGAGCATCATCACGGCGACGCCCGCTGTCAGCAACGCGCAGAAAATTATTTTCCTAACCGAAGCCGGAAAACGTGAGCGCGAGCTCCGCACCCAGTTCTCCGACGCCCAGACCGGGTCATCCCTGCTTGCCCCCCTGAGCGCTTACAACGACTTTGCCAAGGATTTCAACTGCCAAGTGTTTTCCCCAGATCGCTTATTCTGGAAGCAGGATTTGGAGCTCAACGACGGGGTTGTTCTGCGCCTTTACGGACTGACCTCCACCCTCCTATCCGGGATGGGCGGACAGGATGATAAACGCGGGGAGCTTTATCTCAGTCCCCTGCAGGTCCTGCATCCAACAGATGATGTCGTCAATCTGGTCATGATTCATCACCCCCCTGACTGGTTCATGGACGAACAAGATGTGGATGACATGGTCAAAAACCGTGCCGTGATTCACCTATTCGGGCACAAGCACCTACAGCGCGTCGCAAAGGACGACGGCTATATGCGCTTCAGTGCCGGCGCCGTCAATCCGGATCGGCAGGAGCAGAGCTGGGAGCCGGGGTACAACCTGATCAATGTCCAGGTGGTAGGTGCGGGCCCGGAAAGGGCGCTCGAGATTGAAGCGCATCTGCTGGTGCTGCAATCCTCTCCGGAGCGCTTCAACCCGCGGCGGACCCGGGACGGGAAAGAAGTCTTCCGGCATAATATTTTGATTCCTGGACACGTCTCGGCAGCAGCACCCGCTAGAACGCAAGCGGCGGTGGCCGTTGCTATGTCGGCGGCGCCTACGACTACACCTGCTGTCCATGATGATTTGGAGGCCTCTATGTGCGAAGAGCACACCAGAAACCTGATTTTCCGGTTTTGGAAGCTCACAGGTAGTCAGCGCCGGGAAATCGCCTTGGGACTGGGCCTTATTCAGGAGAAGGATCTCGTGATTCCGGAGCCGGAGCGCTATGGGCGGGCCTTGCTGCTTGCTGGCGAACGGGGATTGCTTGAACAGCTTGCCAACGAAATTGCCAAGAGGGAGAAAAAATAATGGACACTGGGGTAACCACGCCGGTACATCCGGATTTCGCAAGCTGGTACAGCGCCGTAGTCCTTGGGGACGAAGAGTCCCGACGCAAAGGCCGCGGGGAAGGCGTTCGCCTTGTCGCTGAGCGGGCGGACAATCCCATGGTTGAAACGCTGATCCGCTTGGCGTTCAAGTCCCGGCAGACGGCTCCGGAGTCGGCAGTGAAGGAGATTCGCGGCATCATCAAGGAGGCCGACGAAACCTTCGAAATGCAGGGGAATGACCGCGAACTTCAGATTCTCGCCGGTGCGAGCCTGGCAGTGCTCATGGAGAGTGAATCCGAATCGTCCGCCTATGCCGCCTTGGCGGTGACGACTACGGTCTTTGCCGGCGCGAGGAAGACGGACCTCCCGATGGATTTGGCGGGATTGGCAGAGGCGGCGCTTCTCCGCATTGCAACGGCGAATCGCGAACGGCCGGACCTTGCCACCCATCTACCGGAAGACGAAGACCAATTGGATTTCGACTCCATTCCGGAACTGGTGCGCAAAGACCAAAGTATCGCCGGCGTCATCTCTGCCCTCGAATTGGTCGCAGAGACCATGGGCGGGGAGGCCGAACGGCACTCCGCGGCACAGCAGGCAATGGATACCTTCATCCGGATCCAGGACGAAGAGTTGCAGATGCTGTGGTGGCTCATTGGCCAGCGCAGCAAGGATTACAAATGCGCCTTTTGCGACGTGCCGGTAGATGCCCAGCCTCTGGTCTTCGGATCGGAATTGGCCAATGCCACCCAGATTCTGCCAGGGCCGCCGTCAGCGCCGGCCATGCTGTCGCGTGCCGGGGTCAAGGATAAGAAGAAGGTCGCTGTTTCCGCTGCCATCAATGCGTCGGCTCAGGCATGGTTGCGGCAGCTTCTCGGCGATCGCAATCCATCTCCAGTCACGATGCCGCTCCATAACGCGATCTACCGTCAGCTGGAAACCGGGCCGGGGGACACTTGGGTCGCCGGATGGGTGTCAGCGACCGGTATTGGCGATAATCAGACCTTGCCGGGCCTGACCTTGGGCACTCTCTTTTATCGCGAACGTTTGTTGATTCTCCGCGGGTGAACCCCATGGCTGAAGTTGATCAGGAAGTCCAGGCGGAAGTGACCTGCTCCAATCCGGCCTGCCGGGTGGCACAGACCGGCAAATGTGTAGAGGGCTTGGGTCTGTCGGAGTGCTCCCACTACGGACGCCGGCCCGACGACACTGCAGATGCGGTGCCCGAGGAGGGAGAAGCGCCCCAAGTCGAGGGGATCCAGATCGCCGGAGCCGACACCCTCACGCCCGAAGACGCCTCGCAGCTCCTGCGGGCCGGCAGTGCCCGGGTCATCGCCGTCATCGGCCCGAGTGATGCCGGGAAAACCAGCCTGATCGCCAGTCTTTACGACCTCTATCAAGAGGGACCGGTGGCAGGAACCGAGTATGCCCGGTCCCGAACCCTGCATGCCTTTGAGCGGACATGCCACGACGCCAGGGCCGCATGTCGCCGGGGAACTCCTCATAGCAACCGGACACCTCTTGGCGAAGTGCGTTACTACCACCTGGACTTGGGCGGCGGCCCGGCAGCGGATGGGCTGGCGCTGATCATCGGCGATCGCGCGGGAGAAGATTACCGAAATTCCACAGACGATGTCTCGACGGTCGGCGGCTTCCAGGAAGTCCGACGGGCCGATTCGATTACTGTCCTGGTGGACGGCGAGCGACTACTGGATAGTGGCAAACGGCACAATGCCCGCAGCGATACGCTCTTAATACTTCGTGCTCTCGTGGATGGTGGGGCCATTGATTCCGGCCAGCGGCTTGCCTTGGTACTCACCAAACTCGATGCTGTTCTCGCTACCGACTCGGAGAACCGGGCCGAATCCTTCTTCACGTCGATGCTCGACAAGGTTCGAGGATCCTTTGGTGACAACTTTTCGGAAATCACTGCTTTCCGGGTGGCGGCCTCGCCCAAGAATGAACAGGCGAAACGGGGAACCGGTGTCGCTGAATTGCTGTCGTTCTGGATTCAACCCCGGCCGCCCGTCGTGGCTGTGCCCCTTGCTGCGCCAGAATTCGAACGGGCCTATGCGCGGCTGACTGTGGTCGAAGAATGAGGAGGAAGGATGTCTGATCGCTCTATTGTCATCATCGGTCTGCCGGAATCGGGGAAAACTACCTTCCTGGCCGCCCTTTGGCATCTCGTTACCGAAGAGGATGTCGAGGCCATGGCATTGCGCTTCCACACGCTGGTCCGGGGCAACGCGTCGCATCTCAACCAGATCGCGGCCCGTTGGCGGGACGCCCGAATCCAGGAGCGGACCGGCATTGGCGGGAATCGCCTAGTGAGCATGAACCTCCTGGACGCGGCCGATAACCCTGTACGCGTGACCTTTCCTGATGTGCCTGGCGAAGCCTATCGGCGCATGTGGGAGGATCGGGACTGCGAGCCGGAAATCGCCGAAATCCTCAATGCCGGCGGCGTCCTGCTGTTTGTCCATTCCGACACTATCGAGTTGCCGTCCTGGCTGGTGGACGAGCTCGTGCAGGCCAAAAAGTTGGGCATTCCATTGCCTGCCGGCGGTGAAATGCAATGGCACCCTCGGCTGGCGCCGACGCAGGTACAGTTGGTGGACCTGCTCCAAACACTGCGCCAACCTCCCCTCGACATTGGGCCGCGCCGGCTGGTCATCATGCTTTCGGCCTGGGACAAGGCGGAGGGCGAGCGGCTGGCACCCGTGGCTTTTCTCGATGCTAAGCTTCCCCTACTTGCACAGTACCTTCGACAAAACATGGATGGCTGGACTTGGCGCGTCTGCGGACTGAGTGCCCAAGGGGGCGAATACGATCCTGCTGAGTCGAACAAGAATTCAGTGCCGGAAGCTGAAAAACTGCGAGAGATGGACCGCCCTTCACAGCGCATCCGCTTGGTCGCGGAATCCGGTGAGAGCCATGATCTGACGGAGCCCCTTGCATGGCTCATGCGGTAAGGGAGCGGCTGGCGGCCCATCAGACCCTGCATGGCTACGCCGAGGGTCACCGACTGCTTGCAGGCTCCGTGAGTCTGTCGGTGAAGGACATGCGGACGTTGCTCACGATGAGCGACATTTCCGGTCCCGGCGCGCGCATCGATCAATCGGGGTATCTGACGGGGTATCCCTTGGCGGAGTCAGGCGTTTATGCGCTGGCACGTACCTGGGCCGCACCGGAAATGCCGCGTCCTGGCTGCGTATGGACCCATACCGTCTTGATCGATTTTGCCGATCTGGCCACCCTGGCGTCCTTGGCTGAACTGGATGTGCTTTTCCGTCGGCCGGAGTTGCCCAGCTACGGCAACTACACCAAGCCCCTGGGAGTGGGAAATGCGCAGGTGGCGCGGGCGCTGACAGGGGATGATCTAAAGTGGAGTCGGAAACTGCTGTCTGCTCTCTACGGGAAACCCGCTGAGAGGGTGATTGCAGCTCGACCGGAGGAGGTTGACGTCGATACCGCCGTGCTGGCCGTCTGGGGCCAGCAATGGCCACGGCTTCGCCGAGGTTTCCGGTTCTGTACGCTGGTCGCTGCCGATCGCTCCTCCGAAGGCAATGTCTTCGACCTGCAGCTTTTCCATCCCACAGACCGGGGGAGTAAGACGCGTTTCCTGAAGGCTGTGGACGCCAACATCGTCACCGGCCCGGAGCCATCATGGATCGAAGAGGCCACGTCCGACCTGGCAAATCCGGACGTCTTCGGCCTGCGTTCGTTTCTCCATGCTGCAGGCAGCGATATCGATTTTGGCCGGGTAGCATTCGGATCCCTTTGCCGCGTGCACCAGTGCCTCAGAGAGATAACAGCGTCGTCGAATGCGTTTCGCACGAGCATTGATGTCATCGCAGCGGAGCTCCCCCCGAACCAAGCGCGCTCGGCAAGAATGGCCGTCACAAAGTTGGGAATGCTGCATGCCGATGACTTTGATAGCGTAGCGGTTGACTTCATCCTTCGGCACCTTGGCTTGGTGGATATGGACACAGTGAGGTCCGGGGCAGTACGTCTTGGTCGGGCTATTTGGAAGGAGGATCCAGCGCGGCTGGTGGCCCTTTCGGAGAAGGACGATTCATCTCAGGTTGTTGCGGAGATCACTCTGGCAGCACTCAGTGGGCCGGAAATAATGGAAGGCCTGGAACGTGCCCCGGCACTAGCCGCTTTGCTGGTGCAGTGCCGGCAGGAGATACCCTGCGAGACCGGGTTCTGGGCCATTCATGGGATCGATATCGAAGAGGTTTTTGCTGTGCTTGGCAACGATAATGATAAGGCGGGTCAAGTCATCGGGGCAATCATGGCTGCCGGTCGCATTGACTTGGCGGGCCGCTGTATCAGTCGCTGGGGAGCGCACAGCGTGCTGGAAGCCTGTGTGGAGCAGGTCGTGTCCGGAGGGGCACTATCGACGACGCTTACCCCCTGGATGATGGATGCCGCTTGCGATTCGATGGCAGTGGCGGAGATACTGTCAAGCGAGAAACCACTTCCCAGGGAAGTCTTGGTCATGCTGGCCCGGATGATCGAAGCCGATAGGGTTCCCAATGAGATAGGGGAGGATCCCTGGGGAGTTGCGATTCGCAATGCGACTGGTCAACTGCCTGAGGATGCCCAGACTTTTTTTTGTGCCTATCTGCTCTGCCGGGCCCTAGGAAATCGGTCACGAACCCCTGGAGAGCTTGCCCGGTTTGGGTTCGAGCCCACATACCGGGCAGCCGAATACAATGCACTCCCGGAAGATGCTTGGCGCGCACTCGAACTACGCCTACCCCGGTCCATGTTCTGGTTCGACTGGGACCGCTGTCGTCGCCTCCGAGCTGCTGTGGTTGACTTGTTTTCGCATCGGGATCTCGCCCCGGAAATATTCGTCGGGTTGGTGAAAAGTGATGAACTCTTCTTGCAACTCGTGGAAATGGCCAGCCAGTCCTGGAAGGGGCGGGAATACCTCGAAAGGGTGTGTTCGGTGATAACGAATGACCCCGGCCACCCGTTTGGCTACCGTTTCAATACGGTGAAGTGCTTCCTGGACAAGCGCTAGCCAGTCCAAGTGTGCAGATCAGCAGGGCATGGCTTGTAGCTTGACTACTATAGTCCACATAGAGACTTTGAATTACCAATGAATACGATGCTTTTCTTCAGTTTCCTTGTGGCGGCGGTCGTCATCCACATGAAGGTACTGACTGGTCGTACTCAACGACTCATGGCCAAGATTGTCCCTGACTAAACGCAAGTCGATCTGTTGATCGGCCATATGCGAACCTGCCGTATGTCGTAGCCAGTGTGCAGAAGCACGCTCAAGCAAGTCGGCTCGGACTGCATACTCGTCACCGCGCTGCCGCAAACGCTCAGCGGCACCCTCGAAAACTTTTTTCACAATCGAATGCAGGGCCGCCCGGGTCAATGCTTCCCGTGATTTTCCGATCGGCAACAGCAACGGTGTTTCCTCATTCGGGCTAGGGTAGGGCGACAAGTCAATTTCACGACGGTAACGGGCCAACTCAACCATTAACTCGCTGGTCGCAGGCACCAAACGCTCTTTCTCGCCTTTGCCAAGGACCTCAAGCCACCAGCGCTCATCGCCATCTCGGTCACGCCGACAAAAGAAACTGCCCATCGTGTTTTCAGCGACCTCAGAGATGCGGAGTCCGCCCAGGTAGAGCAGGGTGAAGAGCCATCGAACACGGAAATAGTGCGCCCGCTGCCGGTCGGTTTCTCTGGGCATGCCGTCGATGAAGGCTTTTAATTCTTGCCAGAGATTCGGGTCCAGGTAGCGGGTGATTCGAGGTTTGGCCCGGCGTGCCCGATGCCGCGACAAGGACAAGGGATTGCCGGCGAGATAGCCCGCATCGACCAGCCAGGAAAACATCACATTCAAGATGATCATGGCCTGGCGCTGACTGGCCGTCGAGAGCGGCCCATAAAACGGCCGCCAGCGCGGATCATCCCGCGGATGCTTGCGACCACCGCCAGCTACCCATTTCTCACGCGGTTGGGGATCCAGCAGGAACTGCTGGTACACCAAGAAATCCTCATGGGTCAGGGAGGAGAGGGGTTTTCCCAATTGCAGCGTTGACCACAGCAATAAGCGCTCAGCTTCCTTACGGTAGTTGTCGAACGTCGTCTTGGTATCGATGAAACGCGCCAACCAAGCGTGAATGGCCTGTAAATCGTTGCTGGCAGCAATTTGGGCAATCCGATCGACGGCGCGATTGCGCCCGTGGCTACCATCGAGATCGGCCGGCAGCAGGATTTTCTCAACAGGAATCGGCGCGAGCAGTGAATCGGTCATTTTTGCCCTGAAATCGTGGATCGAGGTCTCAGTATTCCCCTAAGGCCATCATGCCGCAATAATTCGACATTATAGTCGTAATGTCAAATAATGGTTATTGAAAATCATATTTAATACGTAATACGTTGTATTATTAATTGTCGAAACCGAAAACTCTCCCAGACTAAGCGGATGCAGGAGCAAATGATGAGCACAGAAGCCAGAATCGTCGCGGAAATTGAAGCACTCAAGGTTGGCGAACTCGATACGCAGGAACTGTATCGTGAGGTCTGTACCATCTTGTTTTTTCGTCACGGCATCACGCCAACTGCCAACAAGCTCTACCAGTACGTGCGAAAAGGGAGCATGTCAGCGCCGGCAGAAGCACTGGCCAAATTTTGGTCAGACTTGCGCGAGAAAAGTCGTGTCCGCATCGAGCATCCCGATCTACCTGATGGTTTAAAGGCTGCAGCAGGAGAACTGGTGGCATCGCTGTGGACGCAAGCCCAAGCAAGCGCCCAGGATGGTCTGGCTGCATTTCGTCAGGAAGCTCAAGACCAGGCCACCAACCATCAGCAGGCTTGCGAGACAGCTAACAAAGCATGCGCTGCCGCTCAGTCGGAATTAAGTCAGGCTCGAGAAGCCCTCAGAGAAAGCGATGAACGGATCTTGCACCTAGAACGCAATCTGGCAGCAGAAAGCGCCAGTACGCATGCCTTGGAACAACGTCTTGAGTCAGCCGGTCGTCAGCAAACCAGTCTCGAGGCAGCACTGACCGAAGCCAGAAAAGACTATTCGGCCGAACTCGAAAAATCTCGCCTAGAACTTCAGCGTACCGAAGAGCGTCTGGCGGCCAATGAGAAAAGAGCTTTGTTGTAAATCGATCACGAACGCCAAATGACTATGAAGGCCCAACGGGAGCTTATGCAACTACGTGAAAGTAGTCTCGAAAATGAAGAGCGGCGTCGGACTGAATTAGCTGCTAGCAAGAATCAATTGGCCGAGACAAAACAACTATTAGGAATTGCAGAAGGGAAACTGGTAGAGCTCAGGGCTGCGAATAAACAGCAATTTGAAGAACTATCCGCACTTCGCCAGGTTCAGGTGAAGCAGGAGACGCAATTGGCTTTGTTGCAGAGGGAAGCTGGGTCTTGCCGGGAAGCTGTGAAAAAGCTTCAGGAAAGTATCGCTGCAAAGCCAGTTACCTCAAAGGCGCCTCGGCGAAACAGGAAGGTTTAGACCTTGAGCGAACAATCTTAACCAGCTATGGCAATGCGACATTAATTGTTAGGCTATTGCAAACATAGTAGATTTGCTCGTCACTAAATCATGAGTGTTGGCGCGTATAATGTCAGATTCATTTCTTTTCCAAGTAGCGGGACTCGTTTGATACATGATTTAGTGAGGCGCACTCCGCTTTTTGGACGAAACAGCCGCCGCCTTAACTACGCATAATTTGTATTATGTAAAGTCGTAGATTGCTACTACAGGTCC
>Ga0138256_10005145_pt1 | contig 13855 bp, 16 predicted proteins | sample KNB2016incub_MG_FD_105486 | JGI IMG/M metagenome (GOLD analysis project Ga0138256, IMG submission 105486) | Active sludge microbial communities from wastewater in Klosterneuburg, Austria - KNB2014incub_MG | ecosystem: Engineered > WWTP > Activated sludge > Unclassified | place: Austria...
CTGCCGGTGACCTGCGACGTGAGCATCAACAACCTGCACCTGACCGACCACGACATCGGCTTCTTCGACTCGGCGATGCGCCTGAACCCGCCGCTGCGCCAGCAGCGCGACCGCGACGCGCTGCGCGCCGCGCTGGCTGACGGCACGGTCGATGCGCTGGTCAGCGACCACACGCCGGTCGATGCCGACGCGAAGACGCTGCCTTTCGGCGAAGCCGAGCCCGGCGCCACGGGGCTCGAGCTGCTGCTCGGCCTGGCGCTGAAGTGGGGCGAGGAACAGGGGCTCGGCCTCGCCGCGACGCTCGCGCGCGTCACGAGCGAGCCGGCGCGCGTGCTCGGGCCGGCGCTCGGCTCCCTGGCGGCGAGCACCGGTCGCCTCGTCGAGGGCGGCGTCGCCGACATCTGCCTGTTCGATCCGGTCGCGCGCTGGAGCGTCACGCCCGACAAGCTCGCGAGCCAGGGCAAGCACACGCCGTTCGCCTTCCACACCAGCGCGATGGAGCTGCCCGGCCGCGTCGTCGCGACGCTGGTCGCCGGCGGCGTCGCCTACGAGGCGCGCTGAGTCCGCCGATGCGGCCCCCGATGCGCGAGCTGCGCGCGGCCTGGCGCCTCGCGCGTGTCGTGGTGCACGGGCTGCACGGGCTGGCGATCGTGCTGCTGCTGTTCGGCCGCTTCGATGCGCAGCAACGCCAGGCGCGCATCCGCTGGTGGGCCGGCAAGATGCTGCGCGTGCTCGGCATGCGGCTGCAGGTCGACGGCGCGTTCCGCCCCGGCGCGAAGCTGATCGTCGCCAACCACGTGTCGTGGCTCGACATCATGGCGGTGCACGCGGTCTGCCCCGAGGCGCGCTTCGTGTCGAAGGCCGAGGTGCGGCGCTGGCCGCTGGTCGGCCGCCTCGTCGGCGCCGCCGGCACGCTCTACATCGAGCGCGAACGCCGGCGCGACGCGATGCGCGTCGTGCACCAGATGGCCGACGCGCTGCGCGCCGGCGACAGCGTCGCGGTGTTTCCCGAGGGCACGACGAGCGACGGCCAGGCGCTGCTGCCGTTCCACGCCAACCTGCTGCAGGCGGCGATCGCGACGACGACGCCGGTGCAGGCCGTCGCGCTGCGCTTTTCCGACGCGGCGCATCGCGTCAGCCCGGCGGCGCTCTACATCGGCGACACCTCGCTCGCGACCAGCCTGTGGTGGATCGCGTGCGCCGAAGGGTTGGAGGTGCACGTTCGCGTGCTGGCCGCACAGGCGAGCGCTCACGCCGATCGGCGTGCGCTCGCCGAGCACCTGCGTGAGTGCATCATCGAGGCATTGACGGACCCCGCATGAGCTACATCGTGTCAACCAGCGCGCCGCGAGTCGGGGGATCGCCGTGACTGCACAACTGCAGATCCGCCGCGTCGGCATCGACACCTGGCGCGAGAACGTCGCCTACCTGCACCGCACTTGTCCGGTGGTGCGTGCGGCGGGTTTCCAGGCTCTGGCCAAGGTCGAGGTGCAGGCCAACGGGCGAACCATCCTCGCCGTGCTCAACGTCGTCGACGACGAGCGCATCGTCGGCGTGCGCGAGCTGGGCCTGAGCGAAGAGGCCTATGCGCGTCTCGGTGTGCCCGACGGCCACGTCGCGCGCCTGCAGCACGCCGAGCCGCCGCGCTCGATCGCGGCTTTGCATCGCAAGATCGCCGGCGAGCGGTTGTCGCGCGACGACCTGCGCGCCATCATCCGCGACATCGCGCAGGCGCGGTATTCGAAGATCGAGCTGGCCGCCTTCGTCGTCGCGACCAATCAGTACGAGCTCGACCGCGACGAGGTGCTGCACCTGACCGAAGCGATGGCCGAGGCCGGCCGCACGCTCGACTGGCGCCGCGAAGTCGGCGGCGGGCCGGTCGTCGACAAGCACTGCATCGGCGGCATCCCCGGCAACCGCACCTCGATGCTCGTCGTGCCGATCGTCGCCGCGCACGGCATGCTGTGCCCGAAGACGTCGTCGCGCGCGATCACGTCGCCGGCCGGAACCGCCGACACGATGGACGTGCTGGCGCAGGTCGAACTGCCGTTCGAGCGTCTGGTCGAGATCGTGCGCGAGACGCGCGGCTGCATCGCCTGGGGCGGCACGGCCGAGCTGTCGCCGGCCGACGACATCCTGATTTCCGTCGAGCGGCCGCTCGCCGTCGACTCGCCGGGTCAGATGGTGGCGTCGATCCTGTCCAAGAAGCTCGCCGCCGGCTCGACACACCTGGTGCTCGACATTCCGGTCGGCCCGAGCGCCAAAGTGCGCGCGATGCCCGAGGCGCAGCGGTTGAAGAAGCTGTTCGAATACGTCGCGTCGCGCATCGGCCTGCACATCGACGCCGTGATCACCGACGGCCGCCAACCGATCGGTTTCGGCGTCGGCCCCGTGCTGGAAGCTCGCGATGTGATGCGTGTGCTGGCCAACGACCCTGCGGCGCCCGACGACCTGCGCCAGAAGGCGCTGCGGCTGGCTGGCCGCATGCTCGAGTTCGACCCCGACGTGCGCGGCGGCGACGGCTATGCGATCGCGCGCGACATCCTCGATTCGGGTCGCGCGCTCGCGCGCATGAATGCCTTCATCGACGCGCAGGGCCGGCGCAGCGAGCCGTTGGAGGCGGCCCCGCTGGTGCACGAGGTGCGCGCAGCGTCGGCCGGCGTCGTGACGGCGATCGACAATCTGCGCATCGCACGCGTCGCGCGGCTGGCGGGCGCGCCGCAGGTGAGCGGCAGCGGTATCGATCTGATGAAGAAGCTCGGCGACGCTGTCGCCGCGGGCGAGGTGCTGTATCGCGTGCATGCGCGCTTCGAAGCCGACCTCGGCTTCGCGCGCGCACTCGCCGACGCCGATGCCGGTTATCGCATCGGCGCCGCCGGCGAACCCACGCGCGAGTTCGTCGCCGGCACGGGGGCGCCCTGGTGAGCACGACCGCGCCGTGGCTGCTCGCCTTCGACGACGAGCGCCATCTCGCCGAGGCGCTGGCGCGCGAGCTGGCCTGGCCGCTGCACTGCATCGAGCGGCACAGCTTCCCCGACGGCGAGACGAAGCTGACGCTGCCCGCGGCGCTGCCGGAGCGCGTCGTCGTGCTGCGCGGCCTGCAGCAGCCCAACGCCAAGCTCGCCGAGCTGCTGCTCGCAGCGCCGGCGGCGCGCGAACTCGGCGCGCGCGAGCTGACGCTGGTCGCGCCCTATCTCGCGTATATGCGCCAGGACATCGCCTTCCACCCCGGCGAGGTAGTCAGTCAGCGCCACCTTGGCGCGCTGCTGGCGCAAGCTTTCGATGCCGTCGTCACGGTCGATCCGCACCTGCACCGCGTGCGCTCGCTGGACGAGGTGCTGCCCGGCCGGCGTGGCACCGCCGTGTCGGCCGCGCCGCTGCTCGGCGCGTGGGTCGCGCGGCACGTCGCGCGAGCGCTGCTCGTCGGTCCCGACGCCGAATCGGCGCAGTGGGTCGAGCAGGCGGCACGCGCCGCCGGGCTCGGCTGGGCGCTGGCCCGCAAGCAACGCCACGGCGACCGCGACGTGTCGATCGCACTGCCCGACGCCGACTACCGCAACCGCGGCGTCGTGCTGATCGACGACGTCGCCAGCACCGGGCGCACGCTGGCGGTGGCCACGACTCAGTTGCTCGAACGGGGTGCGGCCTCGGTCGACGTGGCTGTGACGCACGCCCTCTTCGTCGGCGACGCGCTCGCTCAACTGCGCGCGGCCGGCGTGCGCCACGTCTGGAGCACCGACAGCGTGCCGCACGAGACGAACGTCGTCTCCGTCGCGCCGCTGCTCGCCGCGGCGCTGCGGTGATGACCGCCGATCAGCCCTTGCCCTGGCTGGCGACCGCTGCCGCGGCCTTCGCCGCCGCCTCCGGATCGCCCAGGTAGTAGCTGCGGATCGGGCGCAGCTGCGCATCGAGTTCGTAGACCAGCGGGATGCCGTTCGGGATGTTCAGGCCGACGATGTCGTCGTCTCCGATGCCGTCGAGGTACTTCACCAGCGCGCGGATGCTGTTGCCGTGTGCCGCGACGACGACGCGTTTGCCTTGCCGGATCGCCGGCGCGAGCGCGCCGTTCCAGCACGGCAGCACGCGCGCCACGGTGTCCTTCAGGCATTCCGTCAAGGGCACCTCGCCGGGCGCGAGGTCGGCGTAGCGCCGGTCGCTGCGTTCGCATCGCGGGTCGGTCGGCTCGAGCGCGGGCGGCGGCGTGTCGTAGCTGCGGCGCCAGACCAGCACCTGCTCGTCTCCGAACTTCTTCGCCGTCTCGGCCTTGTTCAAGCCCTGCAACGCGCCGTAGTGGCGCTCGTTGAGCCGCCAGTCGTTGACGACGGGCAGCCAGGTGCGGTCCATCTCGTCGAGGCAGTGCCACAGCGTCCAGATCGCGCGCTTGAGCACCGACGTGAAGGCGATGTCGAAGTCGTAGCCGGCATCGTCGAGCAGCTTGCCGGCCTGGCGCGCCTGCGCGACGCCGGTGGGCGTGAGGTCGACATCGGTCCAACCGGTGAAACGGTTCTCGAGGTTCCAGGTCGATTCGCCGTGGCGGATCAGCACGAGCTTGTACATGGGTCGCAGGCAGGGGATGAGGGTTCGAATTCTATAATTCCACCTTCGCCTCACCGTCTGCGCCACCGTGCTGAACTTCATCGTCGAGAACTGGGTCCTGATCGCAGTGGCATTCGTGTCGGGCGGCCTGCTGGTGTGGCCGATCGTGGCGCGCGGCGGCCGGTCCGGCGCCGTGTCGGCGGCGGAAGCGGTGCAACTGATCAACCGCGAGAAGGCCGTGCTGATCGACGTGAGCGAGCCCGCCGAGTTCGCGAGCGCGCATGTGGCCGGTTCGCGCAACGTGCCGCTGGGCTCGCTCACGCAGGCCAAGAACCTGCCGACCAACAAGGCCCTGCCGATCGTGGTGGTCTGCCCGTCGGGCACGCGAGCGCAGCGCGCCGCCGCTATGCTGCGCAAGCTCGGACACGAAAAGACGGTCACCCTCGGCGGCGGGCTCGCGAGCTGGCGCCAGGCCAATCTGCCGGTCGAGAAATCGGCCTGAACATGTCGGCTGCGGCGGTGCGGCACCGACGCGTCGTGTCACTTCGGGCCGTGGTACGGCCCTTGCTCGATCGAACTGCATGAAGACCCACGCCCCCGTGAGGATGTACACCACGCAGGTGTGCCCGTTCTGTCATCGCGCCAAGGCGCTGCTGCAACAGCGCGGCGTCGTCGCCATCGAGGAGATCCGCGTCGATCTCGATCCGCACGAGCGGCAGGCGATGATGCAGCGCACCGGCCGGCGCACCGTGCCGCAGATCTTCATCGGCGAGACGCACGTCGGCGGCTGCGACGACCTGATGGCGCTCGACCATCGCGGCGGCCTGGTGCCGCTGCTGCAGGGCGCCTGAAGCGCTGCGCGATAATCCGCGCTGCAGCCCGCACCCTTCCGGTTGCGGGCTTTTTCTTTTTCCACCGCGAGACCTTTCACCATGGCCACCCCAGACACCGCGGGCGACGACACGCCCGTGTTCCAGATCCAGCGGATCTACCTGAAGGACTTGTCGCTCGAGCAGCCGAACTCGCCGCAGATCCTGCTCGAGCAGGCGCAGCCGCAGGTCGACGTCAACCTCGCGCTCGCTGCCGAGCCGGTGGCCGACGGCATCTACGAGGTGGCGGTCACGGCCACCGTGACGACCAAGGTCGGCGACAAAACGCTGTTCCTCGTCGAGGCCAAGCAGGCCGGCATCTTCGAGTTGCGCAATATCCCAGGCGACCAGCTGCAGCCGATCATCGGTATCGCCTGCCCGCAGATCGTCTATCCGTACCTGCGCGCCATCGTGTCGGATGTCTGCACGCGCGCGGGCTTCCCGCCGGTGCTGCTGTCGGAAGTCAACTTCCAGGCGATGTACGAAGCGCAGCACGCGCAGCAGCAGTCCGGCGGCAACGGCTCGGGCATCGTCACCCAGGCCTGACGGCGCGATGAACCTCAGCGTGCTCGGCGCCGGCGCGTGGGGCACGGCGCTCGCATGCAGCGTCGCCGAGCGGCACCCCACGCTGCTGTGGGCCCGCGACGCGGCACAGGCCGAAGCGCTGCAGCGCATGCGGCGCAACGAACGCTACCTGCCCGGCATCGGGCTGCCGCAGGCGCTGCAGGTCACGGCCGACTTCGACGCCGCCGTGCGCCATGGCGCCGGCGGCCTGGTGCTGATCGCGACGCCGATGGCGGCGCTGCGCGAGATGCTGGCCCGGCTGCCCGCCGACCCCGGCCTCGGCGTGCTGTGGCTGTGCAAGGGCTTCGAGCAGGGCAGCGGCCGGCTCGGCCACGAGATCGCTGCCGTCGTGCGACCGGCGGCGCCGCGCGTCGGCGTGCTGTCGGGTCCGAGCTTCGCGCTCGAGGTGGCGCGTCGCCAGCCGACCGCCTTGGTCGCGGCGAGCACCGACGCGTCGTTGCGCGAGGCCGCTGTCGACGCGCTGCACGGCGACGCGCTGCGCGTCTACACGTCGGCCGACCCGGTCGGCGTCGAAGTCGGCGGCGCGGTGAAGAACGTGCTCGCCATCGCGACCGGCATCGCCGACGGCATGGCGCTCGGCATGAATGCGCGCGCTGCGCTCGTCACGCGCGGCCTGGCCGAGATGACGCGGCTGGGTGTCGCGCTCGGCGCACGGCCCGAGACTTTCATGGGGCTGTCAGGGCTCGGCGACCTGGTGCTCACCACCACCGGCGATCTCTCGCGCAACCGCCAGGTGGGCCTGCGTCTTGCTCAGGACTTGCCGCTGGCGCAGGTGCTGGCCGAGTTGGGCCATGTCGCCGAGGGCGTCTACAGCGCTGCGACGGCGTTGCAGCGCGCGCGCGAACTCGGCGTCGAGATGCCGATCACCGACGCCGTCGTGCAGGTGCTCGACGGCCGCGCGACGCCGGCACAGGCGCTGGAACGACTGATGGGGCGCGGCGCGCGACCCGAGCACTGAACAGACCAAGAGGAGAACGATCGATGCAACGCCGCCAGTTCGTCGTCGCGACGGCCGCCGCCGTGTCGCTGCCTTCGTGGGCGCGGCCCGCCTGGCCGGCGCGGCCGATCAAGCTTGTCGTGCCGTTTCCGGCCGGCAGCTCGCCCGACCTGATCGCACGCGTGCTCGCCGAGCCGCTGGGGCCGGCGCTCGGCACGACGATCGTGATCGAGAACCGCCCGGGCGCGGGCGGCAACATCGGCACCGGCATGGTCGCCAAGGCCGAGCCCGACGGCTACACGTTGCTGTTCACGATCCAGGGGCCGCTGGTCACGGCACCGTCCCTCGTGAAGAACCTCGGCTACGACCCGCAGCGCGAGCTGGCGCCGGTGTCGCTCGTGGCCACGTCGCCCAACGTGCTCGTCGTCGATCCGAAGCTCGGCGCGGCGACGCTGGCCGACTTCGTGCGCGTCGCCAAGGAGCGCCGCGGCCAGCTCAACTACGGCAGCGTCGGCAACGGCAGCGCGTCGCACCTCGCGATGGAGCTGTTCAAGACACGTGCCGGCGTCGACCTCGTGCACGTGCCGAACCAGGGCTTCCCGCAGATCGTCAATGCCATCCTCGCCGGGCAGGTGCAGGCGGCGTTCATGGTGCCTGGCATCGCGATGGGCCAGGTGCGCGCCGGCAGGCTGCGCGCCCTCGGCGTCACGACGCTCGGCCGGGCGGCGTCGCTGCCCGAGCTGCCGACGCTGGTCGAGCAGGGTTATCGCGACTTCGAGGCGATCTCGTGGCAGGCCGTGCTCGCGCCGGCGCAGACGCCGCGGCCGATCGTCGATCGCGTCGCCCGCGAGATCGTGCGCATCGTCAAGAGCGACGAGGTGCGCACGAAGATGCTGGCCCAGTACTTCAGCGCCGCGGGCACCGCCCCCGAGGGCCTGGCCGGGCTGATGCGCAGCGAGCGCGAGCGCTGGGCCAAGGTGATCCGCGCGGCGGGCGTGCAGCCCGAGTGACGCCTGCGCGCTGTCAGAACGTCGGCGGGTGGTTGTCGGGTTCGGGCAGCGGCGGGTCGAGCGGCGACGGCATGATGGCGCGCGCCTCGGGCGGCGCCGACATGTCCGGGTAGGGCGTGACGTCGGCGTCCGACGCGAATGCCTGCGACGCTGCATCGAACGCGTCGGGGCGCGGCTCGAAGACGAGCACGCTCGCGACGGCGGCTGCGACCAGCGCCAATGCGACGAAGACTCCGCGCAGCAGCGTGCGCGCGTCGAAGTCGCCGCGAGGGGTGTGCGTGTGCGACATGATGACCTCTCCTGCGAGACCGGCGGATCGGCGATCCGCTCCACGGTGAGGTCAATCTAGGTTTGCGCGCCGCGCGGCGATATGCCGCGAAGCCGTTGTGGCATGCCGCGTTCACGCGATGCGCGTCGCAGCGACGGGCAGGGTCAGCACGATGCGCGTGCCGGGCGCCGCCGGCTGCGCCTGCAGGCGCGCGCCGATGCGCTGCGCGCGTCGCCTCATGTTGGCGAGGCCGCGGCCGCTCGGCGATGCGAAGGTCGCCGCAATGCCGCAGCCGTCGTCGCGCACGTCGAGCACGAAGGCGCCGTCCGTCGTTCGGATCGATACCTCGACGCGCCCGGCATGCGCATGCTTGATCACGTTCGTCAGCGCCTCCTGCAGCACGCGCAGTACCTGCAGCCCGGCATGCGCCGACAGCGGCCAGCCTTCGGCTGGCGCCTCGATCGTCCATTGCGGCACGATCCCCGCCGCCTCGAGCTGCGGCTGCCAGCGCCAGCGCAGGTTGGCCAGCGCGACGCCGAAATCCTGGTCGGCGGGGGCGAGCGCGTCGATCGCCAGGCGCATGTCGTCGATGCAGCCGCGCAGCAGCGCCGAGGTCTGCGCGGCGTCGAGCGCGCCGCGCTCGGTACGGTAGAGCGCCGTGACGAGCTGCGAGCCGAGCCCGTCGTGCATGTCCTGCATGATGCGCTGGCGCTCTTCTGTGGTGGCGCGCTCGCGTTCGAGCTGCGCCAGGCGCTCGTAGTTTTCGGCCAGCGCGGCTTCACGCGCGGCGATGCGCTCTTCCAGCGTCCGGTTCAGCACCTCGACCTCGAACAGCGTGTCGACGAAGCGGGCCGTGAGCAGGAAGCCCATCACGAGCAACAGCAGCGTGGCGCCGTGGTGCATCAGCAGGATGCGGTGCCCGGGCCAGCCGGGCAGCAGCAGTTCCACGATGGGCGCGCGCCAGGCCACGAGGTAGTCGTGCACGCCGGCGGTGACGGCGAGTGCGACGGCCGCGAGCAGCGCTGCCGACTCGGCGCTGCGGTCGCGCCACCAGGCGCGGCCGATGAACACGGCGATGCTCATGCCGACCGGGATCATGCCGGCGATCCACAGCCGGCCGACCCAGGCCTCGGCCTGGGCCGCGGGCAGCAGCCGCACCAGCGGACCGATCGCCCAGTAGCCGAACAGCGCGCGCCCGACCCACTGCCGGTACGCGCCCGCATATCGCATCGCGAACAGCGACAGCACGACGATGAAGCCGCCGGTGGCCGCGTGGTAGAAGGCGCGCGAGGCCGCCCATTCGGCATTGGGCAACTGCTCGACGACGAACACCAGCGTGCGCGCGCCCCACAGCGCGAGCGCCAGCGCGAAGAGGCCGTACAGCACTTCGCTCGGCCGGCGCCACCAGATGAAGGCGACCAGCACCGACGCGAGCAGGCACACCAGGCCGATCGCCTGCGGCATCGTGCGCATCCACAGCAGCCGCCGGTCGTGCTGCGGCAGCAGCGCCGCATGCGGCCCGATCGCCGGACGCGCCATCAGCAGGCCGTTGGGCGGGTCGGCGGCGACGACGCGTACCTGCAGCACGTTGGGGCCGGGGCGCAGCCTGCTCTCGGGCAGCGGGATCAGCTGCGGCCGCTGCCATCGCACGTGGCGCGTCGCGTCGGTCTGCGGGACGCTCGCCAGCGGCGCGCCGTTGAGCCAGAACGCGCCGCCGCCATAGAGGTAGGGCCAGTAGACGGCCCACGGCTCGCCGTCGGCCGGGCGCTCGAAGGCGATGCGCAGCCACAGCGCGCGCGCCCGGCCGTCGTGCGAAGCGTCGGGCAGGCGCACCGTGCGCCACGCCGCGTCGTCGGGCGGCGGCTGCGCACGGTCGTCGACGAGCACTTCGGCACGCGTCGGCTCGACGACGGCACCGGCCGCGGCACCGGCCGCGGCGAGCCACAGCGCGGCGGCGAAGGCGCTACAGCAGGCCCATCTGGCCGGCTTCATAGACGGCCTCGCCGCGCGAGTGCACGGCGAGCTTGCGGTAGATCTTCTTGACGTGGCTGACGACGGTGTGCGGCGAGATCTCGAGATGCGTGCCGATCTCGGCGAAGCTCAGTCCCTTGGCGACGAAGCGCAGGATGTCGGTCTCGCGCTGCGACAGCGGCGGCGCACCCGGATCGAGCGGCGCGGGCGACGGCGCAGCCGCGGGCGCCGTGCCGACGCGGCAGCGCGCGAGCACGCGCCGCGCGATGCTCGGGCTGATCGGCGAGCCGCCGGCGTGCACTTCCTTGATCGCGGCGACGATGCGCTCGACCGAGGTGTCCTTGAGCAGGTAGCCGGTGGCGCCTGCTTCGATGCTCGCGAGCACGTGCTCGTCGTCGCCGAACACGGTGATGACGAGCATGTCGGCGTCGGGCCGGCGGCGCGTCGTCTCGCGGATCAGCTCGACGCCGGGGAGGTCGGGCAGGCCGAGGTCGACCAGCGTCACGTCGGGCGCCGTTGCCTGCAGCATCGCGCGCGCCGCTTCGCCCGTGGCGACGGCGCCGAGCAGCTGCAGCTCGGCGTCGGACAGCACGGCGTCGGAAAAGCGGCGCAGGAACTCGGGCTCGTCGTCGACGACCAGCACGCTGATGCTCATGACGTGCCTCCCCCCGCCGGCCGGCGGGTGTGCGGGCGTCATTGTGATCCGCACGGCCGCGGTGCGGTATGCCGCGTTCGCGTCACGGCATCAGCCGGCGCCGGCCCAGCCGCACTGGCGCCACGCCTCGAAGACGGCGACGGCGACGGCGTTGCTCAGGTTCAGGCTGCGCTGGCCGGTGCGCATCGGCAGGCGCACGCGCTGCGACTCGGGGAAGGCGGTGCGCAGTGCGGGCGGCAGGCCCGCCGTCTCGGAGCCGAACACCAGCCAGTCGGCGGGCTGCCACGCGACATCGACGTGGCGCCGGCTGCCCTGCGTCGTGAAGGCGAAGCAGCGCACCGGGTCGGGCCCCTCGGCGCCGAGCAGCGCCGCCCAGCTCGCATGGCGCCGCACGGCGACGTATTCGTGATAGTCGAGCCCGGCGCGCTGCAGCAGCCGGTCTTCCATCGAGAAGCCCAGCGGCTCGACCAGGTGCAGTTCGCAACCCGTGTTGGCAGCCAGCCGGATCACGTTGCCCGTGTTCGGCGGGATCTCGGGGTGCACGAGGACGATGCGGAACATGCGGCTTCAATGCAGCGGCGTGCGCGCGACAACCCAGCAGCTCACGCGCGCGGCGCCGGCCCGGCGCAGCGTGAGCGCCGCTTCGCCGGCCGTCGCGCCCGTCGTCAGCACGTCGTCGACCAGCGCGACTTCGCAGCCCTGCAGGCGCGCCGCGCGCCTCGGCTCGACGAGGAAGGCGCCGCGCAGGTTGGCGGCGCGCGCCTCGCGCGGCAGCGCGAGCTGCGGCGGCGTGTCCTTGATGCGCAGCAGCAGCGAGGCGTCGCTGCGGCAGCCGAGCCGGCGCGCGACGCGGCGCGCCAGCTCCCAGGCCTGGTTGTAGCCGCGCTCGCGCAGGCGCTGCGGCGCCAGCGGCACCGGCAGCACCCAGTTCGGCAGCGGGTCGCCGCGTGCGGCGACGGCGTCGGCCAGCGCATCGGCGAGCAGCGGCGCCAGGTCGAGCGCGTCGTGGAACTTGAGCCGCGACACCAGCGTGTCCCAGGGCCAGGCGTAGTCGGCCAGCGCGACGCAGGCTTCCCAAGGCGGCGGCTCGCGCAGGCAGGCGCCGCAGACGGCGTGGCCTTCGGGGACGCACTGCGCGCAATGCCGGCAACGCGGCGCCGCAACGAGGTGGCGCGCCGTGCAATCGCGGCACAGACGCTGCCGGTCCCAGCCGCGGCAGACGGCGCATTGCGTCGGCAGCGCGGCGCGGCGCGGGCTGCGCATCGGTCGCGGATCTCCGGCCTGCATGGGCTCAATATACTGGGCCGTCCATGGCCGATCCTTCCGCCCGATCCGAAGGCGCAGCGCGTGCGCTCGACGCGGCGGCGGTGAACCGCGCGCTGCGTCGGCTCGGCGCAGCGCCTGCCGCGCCATGGCTGCACGGGGAAGTGGCGCGCCGCATGGCCGAGCGGCTGGCGATCGTCAAGCTGCAGCCGCAGGTCGTTCTCGACTGGTCGTCGTTCCTCGGCGCCGGCGCGGCGCTGCTCGACGCCGCCTATCCCGCCGCGCGCCGCATCGTCGTCGAGCCGACGCCGGCCTTGCGCGAACGCGCCGCCGGGGCGGGGCGCCCGCGCTGGTGGCCGCTCGGCCGGCGGGTTCCACAGGTGCTCGACGCCGAGGCCGTGTCCGCCGGCGGCGTGCAACTGGTGTGGGCCAACATGGGGCTGCACGCGACGATCGATCCGCCTGCGGTGCTGGCGCAGTGGCAGCGCGCGCTGGCGGTCGGCGGCTTCGTCATGTTCTCGTGCTTCGGCCCCGACACGGCGCGCGAGCTGCGCGCGTTGTACCGGCGCCTCGGCTGGGCGCCGCCCGGCGCGCCGTTCGTCGACATGCACGACCTGGGCGACATGGCGCTGCACGCCGGCTTCGCCGATCCCGTGATGGACCAGGAGCAGATCACGCTGAGCTGGCCCGACGCCGCGGCGCTCGTCGCCGAACTGCGCGGCCTCGGCGCCAATGCCTCGCCCGACCGATTTGCCGGGCTGCGCACGCCGCTCTGGCGCGAGCGGCTGCTGCACGAGTTGCAGGCCCTGGCGCAAGCCGACGGCCGCCTGCACATGACCTTCGAGATCGTCTACGGCCATGCGTTCAAGGCCGCGCCCCGCATGCCGCTGCAGGCCGAGACCGTCGTGCCCCTCGAAGCGATGCGCGACGCCATGCGTCGCCGGCGCTGAACGGCTGCTAGTAATTGCACTGCCTCGGCGCTGCCTTGATCTAGGCTAAGATCCGCGCCCATTCGGGTGCGTTTGCCCCATCCGTCGGGCTCTTCGGGGCCGGGTGGTCGCGGAAATACGGGTCGGCCTGACTGTCTGGAGCAGTTGCAGCATGTCGCAGACCACTCGTTCGTTGCGGTACCGGCGGGTCGATCGGCCCGCCGCCATCGGCACCGCAGTGCTGCGGGCAAACACTTCCGAAACCGGCTGGCAACTGCGAGCCCGTGGACGCGCCGACCGTCGGCGCGGCGGGGCGCTGACCGGCGCGCCCCACGATTGACCTGGATCGAAACCGCGAGCAACCATGAAAGACACCCACAGCGCGCTACCGGGGCGACTCTCGGCCCTCGTTCTGACTGCCGGCGTCATGTTCGCCGGCGTAGCCCGGGCGGCGGTGAACGACCTGCCCGGCGGACCCGCGGTGCGCCAGATCGACCTGCACCCGCCGATGACGCGCATCGCCGTCGAGCAGCAGTGGCTGCACAACTTCATGCTGATCGTGTGCCTGGCGATCTTCGTCGGCGTGTTCGGCGTGATGTTCTATTCGATCTTCAAGCACCGCCGCTCGCGCGGCGTCAAGCCGGCCAACTTCCACGAGAGCGTGGCGGTCGAGATCGCGTGGACCATCGTGCCGTTCATCATCGTCATCTTCATGGCGCTGCCGGCGACCAAGGTCGTCGTCGCGATGAAGGACACGACCAGCGCCGACCTGACGATCAAGGTCACGGGCATCCAGTGGAAGTGGGGCTACGACTACCTAAAGGGCGAGGGC
>Ga0138256_10005146_pt1 | contig 13855 bp, 15 predicted proteins | sample KNB2016incub_MG_FD_105486 | JGI IMG/M metagenome (GOLD analysis project Ga0138256, IMG submission 105486) | Active sludge microbial communities from wastewater in Klosterneuburg, Austria - KNB2014incub_MG | ecosystem: Engineered > WWTP > Activated sludge > Unclassified | place: Austria...
CAAAGGAAAACTGAAAATGTATTATCTTGAAAAGATGAATACTACCCCCACCGGCAGTTAAGCTCATAAGAGCACAGGATGGAATCAGTGATTTAATTTTTCTTTTATGATTTCCAGATACTTTTCTTTCTGTGGCTTTCGATTCATTATAGCAGTATCTGTAAAATAATGATGCGCTTCGAAAAACTTTACCTGTATTCGGTTCCAGTCATCTTCATCGTGAATCACACCAAAAAACTTCATCTCTCCAAATAAAAAATTACTTATCTCGAAAAAATCGTCTCGCCCCAGATAATCCAGATCGGCATCTGCTAATATTTCTTCCAGGTGATTTTTTGGTGTCTGCGGGATCCGGGTAGCCATAATCATTCCACAGATCTTATCAATTTGTGTATCATCATATCCAAATTCAGGCAAGTATTTACGGGCAATATCACAGGATTTAAGCTCATGATCCTTTGGCCCGAATAGAAAACCCGAATCGTGAAAGAGCGCAGCAGTCTTGAGCAAAGTGAGATCACTTGAGTTCAGCTTTTCACTTTTCCCAAGGGTTGTTGCCGCCTGGAGTACATCCTTCACATGAAAAATACTATGATACGAAAGATGTGTGGGCAAATCATCCTTCAGTTTCTGCAAAATAAATTTCTTAACTCCGGTAAAGTTCATCCCTCGTTTTATATTATTTAGGCTTAAACAATAAAGTCCTCAATTAGTTATGTCACTCATCTGAAAAGACAATGCTATACTTTTTGGAAACTTCGATAAATATACCTTTAAAAGCAAAGCAATGTATCTATTATTTCATCAAAGAAGTAAAATCTTAACTAAAACTTCGCTTTACAAACATTATTTATGTCTTTCGAAAATTATCAGTCGCTATCAGCTGGACATAAATATGCTAAGTGAGCCTTTCTAAATTAAACGTATGCATAATTTCTAATTCTACTGACAAAAACCGCTATTTATCACAAGTTTCTATCGTTTTTGCCTGATGAACAAAAATCAATTGGTTTTCCAATTCTACTACCGGAATTAACCAAAAATAATTATATTTAAGGCTGTAAACTATTTTAAAAGTCAGACTATTTGGATAAATTTTTTATACAATAAATCAATTACCAATAAAATTTAACATTAATAATGAAGCCAAAATTTATAATTACAGTGATTTTCCTGATTCTTTCTTCTTCTATTGTTTATAGCCAAACACCAGGCCATCTTCTCTTTAAGGGTGTACCCATTGATGGCACACTGAAAGAATATGTTACAAAAATGAAACAAGCAGGTTTTATACTTCAAAGCATGGGAGATGGCCTTGCAATACTAAAAGGTGATTTTGCCGGATACAAAGACATTAATATTGGGGTTTCTACATTAAAACAAAAAGATTTGGTTCATAAAGTGGTTGTATTATTTCCAGAGCTTGATTCCTGGTCATCACTCTCGGGCAATTATTTTACTTTAAAAGAATTGCTAACTGAAAAATATGGCGAACCATCAATGAATAGTGAAAAATTTAAAGGATCTTTATTGGAGGGTGATACATTTAAAATGTATAAAGTCCAGTCTGGTGACTGCGAATATTATTCGGTTTTTGAAACGGACAATGGAACCATTCAATTATCTATTGGGAGCCAGGATAATTCACATTGTTTCGTCACATTAGCCTATTTTGACAAAACCAATCAAGATGAAGTTAAGGCAAAAGCTTTAGGTGACTTGTAATTTGAATGGAAACAACTATAGTGGGATCAATGAGACAGAAACTGAATCTAATAACATTGGGCACAGAAAATTTTCAAAAAGCAGTGGATTTTTATGAAAAAGGCTTGGGCTGGAGTAAATCAGAAAAAAGTCTGGAAGATCTGGCTTTATTTGATATGGGCGGAATTATTCTGGCCTTACACCTCAGGCATGAGCTGGCAGCGGATACGACATTGACCTATCAACCTTCAACCTTCCCGGGACTTACGATTTCGCACAACACCAGAAGTGAAAAAGAAGTGGATGAAATATTAGAAATGGTTGTAAGCCTTGGCGGGACAATTGTAAAACCGGCACAAAAGGTTTATTGGGGTGGGTACAGTGGATATTTCAAGGATCTGGACGGCTATTTATTTGAAGTTGCCTATAATCCATTTTGGGAACTGGACGAAAATGGCAATGTGGTATTGTAAAAATTATTCCTGCAAAGAAACCGACGAATCCCAATACCACCATTAAATGCATTGAATTTTGTGTTTTGATTGCCACAAGCATAGACCAGATTATTTGCTATTGAATACGATTAAGTAACATTTGTATTTACGAACTTTATTAAACACCCAGCAATTATTAAAGTAATAAAATGTGTGCTTAAAAAGTACAACATTAATTCTCAGAATTCAGAATAATCAATTACTTTTCAAATAAATTAGATGTGAAATGGATTACAATATCCCCCTTCAGTTAAAAGGTCTTAATTATAGCGAAGTGGTGGCTTCAAGGCAAAAGTATGGACAAAATCAAATCGGTAAGAACCAAAAATACACCTGGGTTAATCTTTTGATCAATATCCAAAAAGAGCCCATGCTCATATTGCTCTATGCAATTTCTACGATTTATCTGATAATTGGTGATTATGGAGATGCTATTTTTATGTTTATCGCAATACTTTTAGTTTCAGCAATTTCTTTCTATCAGGATCACCGGAGCAAAAAAGCATTAGAGGCATTACAAAAATTGAATGAGCCATTAAGTAAAGTAATCCGCGAAGGAAAAGTTATTGATATACCGACTACTGAAATAGTCGTGGGTGATCTTTGTATCACGCAGGAAGGTAAAATGATCAGTGCAGATGGTTCGATCGTGCATAGTAATGATCTTTCAGTCAATGAAGCCTCATTGACCGGAGAGAGTCTGCCGGTGTATAAAAGTAGCCAATCAGAAGACAATAACTTGTATAGTGGCACCTTGACTGTATCCGGTTTTGCAATTTTTAAAGTAGAGAAGGTGGGCCGGGAGTCACGTATTGGCAAGATAAGTACTCTATTATCTGAAATAAAAGAAGAAGAATCACCATTACAAATTCAAATCAGGAAGTTTGTAACAGTGATGGTAATTATTGGCATCATCATTTTCCTGGCAATGTGCCTGTTTAATTATTATCAATCCGGAAGATTAATAGAAAGCCTACTTAGAGGGCTGACGCTGGCCATGTCAATATTACCAGAAGAAATTCCTGTTGCCTTTACCACATTCCTGGCTCTGGGTGCATGGAAACTTATGCGTGATGGAGTGATTATCAAACGAAGTAATGCCGTAGAAACCTTAGGTAGTATCACTGTTATCTGTACTGACAAAACAGGAACAATTACTGAAAATAATATGCACCTGACTGCACTCTACGATCACAAATCAGATCTGGTGTTCAACGAAGATAATTTTATTGATGAAAAGGTATCTACACTGATTACTTACGCGATGTGGAGCAGCGAACCTGTTCCTTTCGATCCGATGGAAAAAACATTACATCAAGTGTATGAACAAACGCAAAAAAAAGATGACCGGAAGAAATACAACATGTACTTTGAATATCCTTTGGAGGGAAAACCTCCAATGATGACACATATCCTCGAGAATCGGGAAAAGCAACGTATTATAGCAGCCAAAGGAGCCCCGGAAGCCATTCTCAAAGTTTCCAATCTGACAGATGCTGAAAAAAACCATATCCGGAGTATAATTAAAAAATTTGGATCACAAGGCAATCGGATATTGGGTGTAGCAAAAACTGAATTTAAAAATGATAATTTTCCTGAAAAACAGCAGGATCTTCTCTTTGATTTTCTTGGTTTAGTTATATTTTTTGATCCACCTAAAAAAGGGATAAAGGAAGTCTTTAGCCATATTTATGATGCTGGAATAAAAGTTAAAGTAATTACCGGGGACAACTCTGATACTACCAGGAGTATTGCTATGCAGGCAGGAATTAATTTTGCACAAGCCCCAATAGAAGGACAGGAAGTAATGACGCTTTCGCACCCTGAATTAGAGAAAGCAGCAGAAGAAAAAGTACTTTTTACCCGAATGTTTCCTGAAGCCAAATTGGCCATCGTTGATGTACTTAAAAAGCAAGGAGAAATAGTTGCAATGCTCGGCGACGGGGTGAATGACGGGCCGGCATTAAAAGCAGCGCATATTGGTGTAGCAATGGGAAACAAAGGAACAGAAATTGCAAAAGCAGCTGCTTCTTTGGTGATAATAGATGATGATCTGGGGAAATTAATCATCGGTATTGCTGCAGGAAGGCGGATATACAGTAATATCAAAAAAGCAGTCAGGTACATTATCTCAATTCACATCCCTATTATTTTATTAGTTTCACTTCCACTCTTTCTAGGATGGGTATATCCGGTTATTTTCACCCCTGTTCATGTCATCTTTTTTGAATTAATTATGGGGCCAACATGCTCAATTGTTTATGAAAACGAACCCATGGAAAAAAATATGATGCTGAGGCCACCCCGAAAAATGACTGAAACTTTTTTAAATTGGAAAGAATTATTAACCAGCATTATTCAGGGTCTTGCTATTGCTGTAGGCGCTATGTTTATTTATCAATATTCATCACAAAACGGTGCTGGTGAAGAAAAGACAAGAGCAATTGTATTCACAACAATGATTTTTGCTAATATTATTTTAAGTCTGACTAACCGTTCATTCTTCTATAGTATTCTCGAAAGTTTCAATAATAAAAATTCTCTATTTCCAGTAATCATCCTTATCACCCTCACACTGCTATCTATCATTCTTTATTATCCTCCTGTAACCAGATTCTTTATGTTAACTCCTTTATTACCAAAGGAACTAGCGATAGCCGCAATAGTTTCATCATTGTCTGTATTGTGGTTTGAAGTGTTTAAAGTAATTCGCAGAAATCAGAAATAATTGTAGCGATAAATTGTTCTAAGTTCATAGCGACACAAGAAATTTTAGCCTAGGTTCAAAAGCCCTTGCCATTTTCCTCTGTGATCATTTATTTGTCTGATTAGTTTTATTGTCTGACTCAAGTTTTCTATCTAACATTGGTGTAAAATTTATTCAATTTGACATTCAGTAAAAAGCAATTAAACCGATGGTAGGTATGACTTTGAGAAAATGGTAGTACATGCCTTAGCATTTAAATGACAATATAGGGATGAATCCAAATAATTCGAGTTCAATTCACAAAAGTATAAACATCAAAGGAAAAATAATTGCCACACCTGGCCACACTGATGACCACATCAATCTGGTATTGAAATCAGGCGAAACATTTACAGGTGACCTGTTTGCTGAATATTTATTGACAGTACAAGATTCACAACAAAAGCAATCCTGAAAGGAACTGATGCAATCAGGTGCTAAAAAGGTATTTCCAGCTCATTGAAACTCCTATAAAATATACTAATCTTCAGAAATTAAAAAGCTAGAGTATCTTACATGTAAATAAAATGTGAATGATGCTTCAAATTTGCAATACAGGATTAATTAAGATTAATTTTAGTGATACATTTTATAGCTACCATAAAAAAACAAGGTCATGTTTGCAATAGTAAACCATCTGCATTTCAACAAACCGGTCGAAGATTTCAGAGAAGATCTCCTAAAGGAAGGATTGCCAATTCTTTCAAAAAATGAAGGTTTCATCGACTTTCATTTTATCAAAGTCGAAGAATTTAAAGCAATTGTAATAATCTTGTGGAAAGATGCTTCCTCTGCACAAGCGGGCGCCAAATCTTTCGGGCCTACCTGGTTTGCATCCAACTTTAAACCATACATTGTAGGAGGGGAAAACAGATTTGTAGGAGAAGTCCTTGTAAGTTTTGAAAAGAAATAACTCAATTGATCACTATAAATCAAACAACCTCATGGCAACTACTCAATTAATTGGCAAAATATTTTTGACACTCTCAGCTGTTATTTACGGATTTATTCCACCCTTTGTTGATTTTAATAAAACACATGCTACAAATCCCCTCTGGACCGGGCATGCGCGCTTTCACCTGGTATGGCAAGTAATTATTACATTTTTAATAGCTGTGATGTCGATTTATCTATTGTGGTTTAGTAATATAGAGCAGGCACTTGCATTCAATCTTTCGTTTACTTTAGGATTATTAATTCTTGGTGGCTTTTTCTTAAATATATTTTCCCGGCATTTGTATCAGGGGACACTCAGAGATCCAAATGGTGTACCTCTCATTATGGGCAAGATTGAAGCAAATGTATTAGGGTTTACAATTGCAATAATTCTGTTATTATTAGGTTATTTTATTTACCTTTCATGAATAATCCGGCTTGTAAAGCCAAGCCAATTAATTACATACCTAACCGTATCAACAGAGACGATTTAAAAATTGAAATCAAAGCGATCAAAATGAAAAATATAATTTCCTGTTATTTTATTGGACTTTTTTGTCTTCCTCTCTTTATTGGATGCAAAAATACGGATAATCCCAATGGGGAAACGAACACTACAAATGCAAAAAATGAACTTAGCCAGGCTTTTAAAAAGATGTGGGACAATGTAACTTATACCCATGCAGCAACTTATTTCAAGACTGATGTGGCTGATGACTTTTACACAATCGGAGCTGATGGGATAGCTGCGAATAAGGAGCAATTACTCGCGGATACAGCACGGCTTAAGTTGCTCGAGATGTTGAAATTTAAATTTTTCGACCAACATATCAAAGTCTTCGGTACAGTAGGCATCATCAACGGAAGAATTCAGGCATTCTCAGGTGAAAAGTATGTTGCTGAAATACTTTATACGGCAGTATTTGTAAAAGAAAATGGGATTTGGAAATATGAAAACTGGCAAGGTACCTGGTCAAAGAACTCACCGATTCTCCCATCAACGAAAGCCAAAAAAAATGAATGAAGTTTTCCATCTCACTCCGGTGTAAAATTTAAATTGCTTGATAATGAGGTAGAATCCCAATCCTCCCAGAAATTAAATATTTTGATAAAAAATTTTGTTGATTAATTAGATTAATCGTAATATTGCAATATTACATTTATAAATCTTTCTGACAAGCTACTTTAATACAGTAATTCAAAACGTATAAAACTTTTAATAATGGGTGCTACCAAAACGAAAGACTATTCTGCCAATCAATTAACTATTGCTGCGCTTGCTAAAGCTTTGGGGCATCCAGCCAGAGTAGCTATCATCGAACATCTCATAAAGACAGATTCGTGTATCTGCAATGATATCGTAAGTGAGTTACCACTTTCTCAACCGACAGTTTCTCAACATCTTCGTGAGCTCAAAAGTGCAGGAATCATCAGCGGTGAAATAGAAGGAAATACGATATGCTACTGTATAGATGTTAATGCAATACAGATACTGAAAGACTATATCAATGCACTCACATCTACTCTGACAAATAAAAAAAATACTTGTTGTTAATCAAAATCAATAAAAATGAATAATTCAGAACAAATAAAAGAGTTGGTAAGGCAGAAATATAGTGAGATTGCTTTACAGGACAAAGCAACTAACGCATCTTCTTGTTGTGGGTCTGGTGCTTGCTCGACCGAAGTGTATAATATCATGAGCGAGGATTATAATATACTGGATGGTTATAATCCGGATGCAGATTTGGGTCTGGGGTGTGGCCTTCCTACTCAATTTGCAAACATCAAAAAGGGTGATACAGTAATTGATCTGGGCAGTGGTGCGGGAAACGACTGTTTTATTGCGCGCAATGAAACCGGTGCAGATGGCAGAGTAATTGGCATTGACTTTACTCCGGCCATGCTGGAAAAAGCCAGGATAAACGCACAGAAACTCGGATTCGCCAATGTTGAATTCAGGCAAGGTGACATTGAAAATATTCCTGTTTCTGCGAATGTCGCGGATGTAATCGTGAGCAACTGTGTACTTAATCTGGTACCAAATAAAGACCGGGTATTCAAGGAAATATTTCGTGTCTTAAAGCCAGGCGGCCATTTTAGTATTTCAGATGTCGTTCTAATCGGTGCACTACCTGACAGATTGCACCGGGATGCAGAGATGTATGCCGGATGTGTGGCTGGCGCAATTCAAAAGCAAGATTATCTGGAACTAATAAAGTCAAATGGATTTTCCAATCTGACACTACAGAAAGAAAAAGCAATCAATATCCCCGATGATATTTTGAAATTGTATTTAAATGAAGAAGAACTCGCAGATTTCAAATCCGGAAACACCGGAATTTTCAGCATCACTGTCTTTGCAGAAAAACCCAAAACCTGCGGCTGTGGAACAGATTGTTGTTAGGGTTTACGCTCATTGATCAATCGCATTTTTCATTTAATTCAGATAGTCTGAAAATAGCATTCATTATGTACCTTTGGGGCTCAATATTTCGTAGATGTTGCAGCGAATAAAGGTCAGTAATTACGCTATCATAGATGAGATCAGTATTGATTTTTGCCCGAATCTCAATATCATTACCGGTGAGACCGGTGCAGGTAAGACAATCCTGCTGGGCGCACTGGGCTTGATTCTTGGCCAACGTGCGGACAACAAAACCTTTTTCAGATCTGATGAAAAATGTGTCATCGAAGCTGAGTTTGCGATCGAAGCTTATGGCCTGCAGGATTGGTTTGAAACAAATGATCTCGACTATCAGCCCTTATCGATTATTCGCAGAGAGTTACAGACCTCAGGCAAAAACAGGGTTTTCATCAATGATACTCCGGTTAATTTGCAACAATTACAGGATCTGGCAGGCCGTCTGGTGGATATTCACCAACAATTCAGCCTTTTCGATATTCAGAAACCAGATTACCAACAAACGCTTTTCGATGCTTATGCAGGCAATAAGAAAGCAATGGGGGAATACTCCAAATCTTTTCATCAATGGCAGGATTTAAAAAAAGACCTGCTGAGATTACGATCCGAAAAGGAAAAGGCATTGCAAGAAATGGATTTTGTCCGGTTCCAACTTGATGAAATCGAGTCTGTCCGACCTGAAAATATCGATCAGGCTACTTCTGAAGAGGAACTCAAGCTGCTTGAAAATGCGGGTAATATCCGCACCATCGCAGCTTCCACATACCATCAACTCATCGAAGATGAGCGAAGTATAATCGGGCAGATAAATACGCTGCTCAATGAGTTTTCAGGCATTTCACACGTCAATGAGCACCTGCATTCGCTGTCCGATCGGATTATGAGTACGAAGATAGAGCTACAAGAGCTTGCATCTGACATACTGAATACGGGTGAAAGTATTGATCTCGATGAAGAAAGAGCTCAGGCAATCCGCGAACAATTAGACCAACTCTACCGGCTTCTCCAAAAACACCGGGTGGACAATGTGCATGAATTGCTCGACATCCGTAATTCCCTGCTACAGAAAAACGGAAGTTTTGATTCGCTGGAGCTTGAAATACAACAAATAGAATCATCAATTACCAGCCTGGAATCAAATCTGCGCAGTCAAGCAAAAGCAATGAGTGAACGACGAAAAAAAGCGACTACTCCATTTTGCAAGTCCGTACTGGAATTGATACACCAGTTGGGTATGCCTCATGCTACAATATCTGTAGAACAAAATACCACAGATGAAATTTCTCGCTGGGGATATGATCATATCCAGTTCTTATTCTCAGCGAATAAGGGCAGTGCACCAGCACCAATACGTGATGTAGCTTCAGGTGGTGAGATCTCGAGATTAACCCTGGTGATCAAGTCATTGGTAGCGAGTACGATACCACTGCCGACAATGATCTTCGATGAGATCGATACCGGATTAGGTGGGGAGATCGCGCTTAAGATGAGCGAAATCATGCATCAATTGGCTACTGAACATCAGCTCATCGTCATCACCCATTCACCTCAGATCGCCGCACGTGCAGATAAACACCTGTTTGTATATAAAGAAGTCATAAAAAACAATACTTTTACACAAATAAAAGAATTGGATATGGAATCCAGGATCGAAGAGATTGCGGTGATGTTATCCACCAGACCTCCCGGAAAATCTGCGATCGAAAATGCAAAAGAATTGATAAAATATAAATAATAAAGATATGTCTCATCAGATTTTAGCAGGTAAGAATGGTGTAATATTCGGAGCGCTGGACCCTCAATCCCTTGCCTGGCATGTAGCCGAGCAATGCCATGCAGAAGGTGCAAGCATCGTACTGACCAATGCACCGGTAGCAATGCGCTTTGGAAAGATCAATGAGTTAGCAGAGAAAATTGCTGCACCGGTCATCCCGGCTGATGCTACCAGCAATGATGATCTGGATAAACTATTCACTGGTGCCATGGAACATTTCGGAGGAAAAATTGACTTCGTTCTTCACAGTATTGGCATGTCGGTCAATGTCCGCAAAGAAATCCCCTATACGGAGATCAACTATGATTTCATGCACAAGACAATGGACGTATCTGCCATGTCATTTCACCGGATGTGTCAGTCACTGTACAAACTGGAAGCTATGAATAAATGGGGATCCATTCTCGCACTGACCTATATAGCTGCACAGCGTGTATTCCCGGATTATAGCGAGATGGCGGATGCCAAAGCACTGCTGGAATCCTTTGCCCGTAGTTTCGGATATCACTTTGGTATCCGCGATCAGGTAAGGGTCAACACACTGTCTCAATCTCCTACACCGACTACTGCGGGAAGTGGAGTAAAGGGATTTACTGATTTCTTCGGTTATGCAGAGAAATTATCACCCCTGGGTAATGCCAGTGCGGATGATGCAGCCAACTGCTGTGTCGCACTTTTCTCAGATTACATGCGCAAGGTGACACTGCAAAATATCTTCCATGATGGTGGCTTTTCCAATATGGGTGCTAATCCGGAGATATTGCCCCACTAAATTGTATATCGGAATCAGGGAGTGAGAGTGAGTACATATTGCGCAGGTGCACGTACATTCGCAGTTCTGATCATTCTGTTGCTGTACGGTTCATTTGTCCATGCACAGGACAGTAAGTCTAAATCACTTGAGACTAACAGTACTGATCCGGATAGTATTAAGCGGGATGCCAGTGATCTGGCCGCTGATTTATTTGATAATGATTCTCTGAATATATTATTTTCTACATTCAGCCGACCGTTTGAAGTCCAACCTTTTACTGACTCATTGCTTTCCTATGCCCGGCGGATATATGATCCGGCCAGACAGCTTCAGCCACCCTACTTTCATCTGGGTAATTTACTGTCACCTATGGTTCCTTCTTATTATGTGCCAGAGGAAGCATCTACCTTTGAAGTAGCAGAGAAAATCCGGGGGCCTTTAAATTTCAGTCCTGAAAATTTTATTTTCTATAACTCACCAAAACCTTTTTTCAATCTGCAGTATGCACTCATGGCCAATGCCAGGGATGACAATCGGTTTTCAGGTGATATGGGCCTCAATTTTGCAAAAAATACGAATGTAAGCCTGCACTATAAACGATATAATCAGGCAGGATTCCTCGTCAATGATCGTACCCGAACCACCAAATTTTCAACCGGCCTGCGCCAATCACGATGGAAAAATCGCTGGTTGATGCAGATCCTGTACACTTACAATCAGTATTACCGGCAGGAGACAGGAGGTGTCATAGAAGATTCAACTCTGATCAAAAATGGATTTTCCGGCAATAGTCTGAGTGTTCCGGTCTTTACACCGTATGCAGGTTCTAAAATGTCAGACTGGACTATTCTGATGAACAATGAAATCGCGCTCAGAAAAGACACGCTCCCTGCAACAAAGCTGTGGCGCTCCAATACAGGCATGCGTTTGGGTTGGACAATCCGCTATAGAGACAATAGTGAATTGTACTATGATCAACACGCCAATGATGATGCCACAGATACCAGCTATTACCGGGCACTTAACTTCGACTCACGGGGATTGCGCAATAGTCTGACTTATTCCCTGTTTTCAAATGAGGCTTATCTGGCTGTCGGAGGAAATAGTGGTGATATTCCGGCAAAAAAAGACTATCTCAGAGCCGGCATTCGTTGGGAGAAATATCAGATAAATTACCAACCAACTGATACAGCTTTCTCAGTGTTATTGTTGGTAGGTCAGGGTGTCTGGTCGATCAATAAGCACTTAAGCCTGGAAGCAAAAGGCGATTACCAATTAAGCAGCCTCACACCTGCTTTCCACCTCAATGGTAAACTTCAAAGTGGTATTGGTAATTGGGCAAGACTCGATGCCTGGCTCCAATTACGTAATCAGTATCCGGGATACTCCTATGAAAGGCTCAATCTCAATGGGGTAAATATTCAGACAAACAAACTTCGAAATGAGTTTGAGACCCATTTCGGTGGAACACTGACACTCCCCTTCCTCAATCTCGATATCACCTTTACTCAAAGCATTATCCGCAATCTGACTTTTTTCAATAATGACTGGCAGGTAATCCAGTCACACAATACAGCGATAATATCAGGCCTCAGAGCCGGATATAAACTTAAAATCAGCGCTTTTCACTTTGATAATTACTTACAGGCGCAAAAGGCGAATTTGTCCGAGATCCGCATCCCTCCACTGCTTACCAGACATTCACTGTATTACAGTGGGCGGGTATTTCATGGCCATGCACTCATCAGTACTGGTTTTGATTTGCATTATGTAGCGCCTTTCCGTACTTACGGCTATTCACCATTGCTCAGGCAGTTTTATGTGCCGGACAATGGAATACAGCACTATACTTTTGATTATGATTTCTTCCTTAGTTTTAAAATAAGACTCCTGCGAGGTTTTGTACGTGTAGATAATCTCAGTTATTTGTATGCAAAAAAAGTAGATTATCAGATCTATTCCTATCCTCAGGATCAGTTAGGCATTCATATCGGTTTTGACTGGTTGTTTAATAATTGATTGAAATTATGTGACAGTACTTCCAGTTATTTCATTCCATATTAACAGACATTTTTGTCCTAAAATTCAAACTTTCCTGCCATTGCACTGTTGTACGCTAAAAGTATATTTATTATGACATGGGAAAAGTATTATGAACAATTTGACACCTTATTGAAAAAACGATCCGGAGTTTATGCGGAAGATGATATTCATCATTATACGGAGATGAATATAAAACGTACAGAACGAGTATTGAAGACGGTTACTATACCTGAAGAAGTAAAGGCAATCATACAATCCGTCCGGACACGACAACAATGGGAACTGATCACTGAACACTGGTGCGGTGATGCAGCGCATGCCTGCCCGTTAATCTATAAACTGAGCGAACTAAACCCAAATATCTCACTCAATATCCAGCTCCGTGATACAGATTCAGAAATCGAAAGTTATCTGACTGATGGAGCGCGCTCAATTCCAAAACTGATTGTCCGTGACGAACAGGGAGAGGACTTATTTACCTGGGGACCAAGACCGGCATGGCTACAACAATTATATCTGGAGCTAAAGGAAAAAGGCTTTGCAGTCGAAGATATCAATGTAGAAATACAAAAATGGTACAATAAAGATAAGGGAGTTCAAATCACACAGGAGATTACACAACTGTTGAAGAAGGCATCTGTGCTGACAGGCACGATTGTATAATTTTATATTTTCCTCAATAGTACCAAAAAAGAAAGGCTCCTGATGGAGCCTTTCTTTTTTACTTCTTACTAAGAATTACTTCTTCAGGAATTCCTGCACCAGATCTTTGTGAATCATAGCTTCCTTGAATGAATAAGTTCCTTTGACCGGATCCTTAACACTCTTTACCACTTTCACAAAATCCTTACCCGAACCTACATTACCGGCTCTCTGTGCGACTCTTGAGTTTTTTGATACCTTCTTTGCCATGATTATTTGATTTCTTTATGAATTGTCATTCTTTTCAACACCGGATTGAACTTCTTTAGTTCAATAC
>Ga0138256_10005147_pt1 | contig 13854 bp, 14 predicted proteins | sample KNB2016incub_MG_FD_105486 | JGI IMG/M metagenome (GOLD analysis project Ga0138256, IMG submission 105486) | Active sludge microbial communities from wastewater in Klosterneuburg, Austria - KNB2014incub_MG | ecosystem: Engineered > WWTP > Activated sludge > Unclassified | place: Austria...
GAGCGCGACGACGGGCGTGCCGTCGCGCGCCAGCGCGGCGACGACCTGCCGGCCGAGGTAGCCGGCACCGCCGGTGACGAGGACCCGCGTCATGACGACCCCTCGTCCGACGGGTACGTCGGCCGATCCCCCAGGGGGATGCGGGCCGGCTTGGGAGCGGCCCGGCGCTCGGCCCGCGGCGCGCGTCTCATGGCGCCGCCGGCGCCGGATCGCGCTTCATCCACCACGTCGACAGCGCCATGCCGGCGACGATGTGCCAGATGCCCCACCACGCCGTGACGATCGCCATGCCGCCGAGCCCGCCGAAGAAGTTGAACACCAGCACCAGGCCGAGCCCCGAGTTCTGGATGCCGGTCTCGAAGGCGACGGCGCGGCGGTCGCGTTCGACGAGACCGGTGGCGCGCGCGAACGCGTAGCCGCCCGCCAGCGCGAGCGCGTTGTGCACCAGCACCACCACCACGACGTAGCGGCCCCACGCGACGAAGGTGCCCCAGTTCATCGCCAGCGCGCCGACCACGAAGACGACGAAGACGAGCATCGACACCGTGCGCATCGGCTTGTGGATCTTCTTGGCAAGCGCCGGCCAGCGGTGCGAGATCGCGAGCCCGGCGGCCAGCGGCACGCCGAGCAGGATGGCGACGTCGCGCAGCATGTGTACGAGGTCGATCGAGAACGAGCGCAGCAGCGCATTCATCGCCGGGTCGAGCGAGGCCCAGAACGCGACATTGAGCGGCGTCATCACGACGGCGCCGAGCGTCGACAGCGTGCTGATCGACAGCGACAGCGCCGCGTTGCCGCGCGCGCGGTGGGTGAAGAAGTTGGAGATGTGGCCCGCTGGACAGCTCGACACCAGCAGCATACCCAGCGCGATCGACGGCAGCGGCCTCAGCAGCAGGATCAGCCCGAAGGTGAACGCCGGGAACAGCACGTGATGGCAGACCAGGCCGATCGCCAGCGCCTTCGGCGTGCGCAGCGCGGCCTTGAAGTCCTGCACCTTCAGGTCCAGCGCGATGCCGAACATGATCAGCGCGAGCACTAGGTTCAACCCGAGCTGCGCCTGCGGGTTGAAGTTCAGCCGCACCTGGTCGATGGCCTCGCCCATGGGAGTCTCCTCGAACTCGTTCTTGTGGGCGCGATTCTCGGCGACGCGGCGCGCAGCGTGGAGGTGCGCGCCGGACGCCGCCATGTGCAGGCATGACAGCGCCGCCGCTACACTGCCCCGAGCCATGCCAGCGACCGCCCGCCCCGGCCTCGACGACGCGATCCACCGGCCCGACAAGCTCGCCGTGCTGGTGCAGGCGCTCGGCGCGCTGGGCGTGCCGGCGACCGATGTGCTGGCCGGCAGCGGCGTCGCCGAGTCGGCGCTGGGCGACGCCGCGGCGCGCGTCTCGGTGCGCCAGCTGCTCGCCGTCCATGCCGCCGCGCTGCGCCTCACGCCCGACCCCGCCCTTGCGCTGCGCGCCGGCGCGCGCATCCGCTTCACTCATTTCGGCCTCTACGGCTATGCGCTGCTGGCGAGCACGACGCCGCGCCGGGCGATCGACGTCGCGCTGCGTTACCGCGCGCTCGCGTCGCCGCTGATCGGCCTGGCGTTCGACGTCGACGGCGACGAGGCCGTCTGGACGTTCGACGACGTGCTCGGCCTGGGGCGCGACAGCGCGCTGCTGCGCTTCGTCTACGAGCTGCAGCTCGGCACGCAGCTCGCGCTGCACCGCGACCTGCTCGGCGCCGCCGTGACGCCGACGCGCGTGCGCGCCGCCGGTCCGGCGCCGGCGCATGCGGCGCTGTATGCCGACCTGCTCGGCTGCCAGCGCATCGAGTTCGACTGCGACGCCGACGAACTGCGCTTCGACGCCGCCTGGCTCGACCATCCGCTCGCGTTCGCGAACCCGATCACCGCCGCGACGGCGCAACAGGACTGCGACCGCCTGCTCGGCGAACTGGAGAGCGCCGCCGGCCTCGCCGGGCGCGTCGTCGCGCTGCTGCGCGAGGCTCCGGCGCAGTGCGCCGACGGCATCGAGCCGATCGCCGGGCGGCTCGCGATGCACCCGCGCACGCTGCGCCGCCGCCTGCGTGCCGAAGGCACGACGTACCAGCGGCTGCGCGACGACGTGCGCCGCCAGCTCGCGCTCGACTGGCTGCGCGGCGCGCGCATGAGCACCGACGACATCGCGGCGTCGCTCGGCTTCAGCGACGCGGCGAACTTCCGCCATGCGTTCAAGCGCTGGACCGGGCGCAGCCCGGGGGCGCTGCGCGGCGCGGACGTTCAGGCGTCGACGATGACCTCGAAGCCGCCGTAGATCAGGCGCTGGCCGTCGAACGGCATCTCCTTGGACAGGCGCGAATCGGCCATCACTTTCTTCATGCCCTCGTCGCGCACCTGGCGCGACGGCCAGGTGATCCACGAGAACACGACGGTCTCGTCGGGCTTGCGCTGCACGGCCATGGGCGCTGGCCGAACGGCGGTTCCGGAACTAAGCTTGCCGAGCCGTCACTGCCGGAGGGATCGACATGGACGCAGTCGTCACCCCAGGGTCCGCGCAAGCTGCCGCCACCGCGATCGCGGGCCGCGCCCGCGGCTTCCTGTCCGGCGCGCGCGAGATCGACGATGCCGCCGTCGCCGTGACCGGCGAGCTGCCGGCCTGGCTGCGCGGCACGCTGCTGCTCAACGGCCCTGCGCTGTGGGAGCTGCCGGGCGGCCACCTCGACCACTGGTTCGACGGCTACGCCATGTGGCATGCGCTGCGCATCGACGGCGGCGCCGGCGTGCGCTATCGCAGCCGCTACGCGCAAAGCGACTCGTACCGGCGCAGCCTCGCCGCGCACTCGCCGGTGTACGGCGAGTTCGGCAGCGCCAACCCGGCCGGCCTGCTGGCGCGAATCAGGGCGCCGCAGTCCACGGACAACCCGGCCGTCGTGATGTCGCGCCACGGCGCGCGCTGGTGCTCGGTGACCGAGACGCCGATCCTCACCTACTTCGACCCGGTGACGCTCGACACGCAGGAGCGGCTGCACCTCGGCCACGGCGGCGAGACGATGCACCTGATGAGCGCGCACGGCTACACGCTGCCCGACGGCAGCTACCTCAACGTCGCGACGGCGCTCGGGCCGAAGTGCGAGCTGAAGCTGTTTCGCCTGCCGCCCGGCGCGACGAAGCCCGAAGTCATCGCGCGCATCAAGACGCCCAAGGCCGGCTACACCCACGGCTTGGGCCTCGCGCCCGGCCATGCCATCGTGTGGGAGACGGCGCTGCGCGCGCAGGCGCTGGCGTTCCGCTTCGGCGCGCGCTCCTATGCGCACAACTTCCGCTGGGAACCCGGCGCCGGGTCGGCGCTGCATGCCGTGGCGCTCGACAGCGGCGCGGTACGCAGCTGGCACATCCCGCCGATGATGGCCTTCCACGCCACGCAGGCCTGGCTCGACGGCGGCGATCTCGTGCTCGAGATCGCGATCTACGGCGACGGCGCCGTCTTCGACGACCTGTACCTCGCACCGCGCCGCGCCGGCGCGCCGATGCGCAGCCGCGCCCGCCACGTGCGCTATCGCCTGCGCGACGGTCGCGCCGACGCGCAGCCCGAGCCGATGCCGGGCCCGGCGATCGAGTTGCAGCAGGTGTACCCCGACCGCGTCGGCCGCGGCCGCGCGCGCGTGTGCTGGGGCATGGACGCCGAGAGCCGCGAATTCGCGTCGTGCACGCAGCGCGTCGACCTCGACAGCGGCGCTGTCGCCACCTGGCGCCGGCCCGACGCGACGCACCTCGAGCCGCTGTTCGTGCCGCGGCCCGGCGGCACGGCCGACGACGACGGCCTGCTGCTCGTGCCGACGCTGGCCGACGCCGACGCGACGACCGTCGTCGGCGTCGTCGATGCGCGCACGATGGAGGGCGTCGCCGAACTGCGCGCACCGCAGATCGTGCCGTTCGGATTCCACGCGGCCTGGCGGCCGGCGTGAGCGCCGGCGCGCCGCGCGGGAGCACGCGACGCGCGTAAAGTGCGGTATCGCTCCCGACGCCTGCACTCAGGTGACGGGATCCATCCCGACGACGCCGGCCATGCCCTTTTCCTGGCACGCGTCCGGTCAGTCATCGATCGAGGCAGCTGTGTCGACACCACCCCCTGACGGAATCCGGCTGTGGCGCCTCAGCGTCGCGGCGCTCGCGCTCGCGTTGGCTCCCTGGGGCGCAAGCGCGCAACGTGTCGTCTACGACGGTCCGGGCGTGACAGTGCCGGCCGATTTCGGCTGCTGGCACGACGTGGGTTACGTCGTCAACTGGCCCAAGCTTGGCGGGCAGGATCTCTATCACGGCCCCGACCCCGCGTTTCGCGTGCGCGCGAACCGCGTTCGCCTCTACGGCATGGGGGGGCTGGAGTGGAACGTCACGGAGAAGTCGCCGGGCGTCTTCGACTGGGCCCGCTGGGACGAGGCCTTCGGCAAGCTTCGCGCCACCGCTGTCGGACACGTGACGTTGAACCTCTACAACCCGCCCTCGTTCGCCACCCGTTTCAAGCACGACTACGGCGGCTGGCGCATGCAGCTGCCGCGCGATCGCGCGATGCTCGACCGCTGGCTCTCGGCAGTGACCTCGCGCTATCCCGAGATCGACGCCATCGAGGTCGCCAACGAAGTCTTCACACCGAAGATCGGCGACGCGAAGAGCTACTTCATCGGTTCGTCGAGCGACCTCGCCGAACTCGCGGACTGGACCCTCGACTGGCGCAAGCGCACCGGCTGGAAGGGCCAGGTCTGGGCGCCTTCGATCCCCGGTTTCGGCGACAACATCCCGGCGATGCTCGAATGGTTGCGGCGCTATTCGCGCGCGAAGGAGTTCGATGCCTACCCCATTCACCTCTACTACCTGACGCCCGAGCACGTCGGCAAGCGGATGAGCAAGGACACGGCCTGGACCGGGCTGCTCGAGTTCAAGGCAGGGTTGAAGGCACAAGGCCTGCAGCAGCCTGTCATCGACTCGGAGAAGGGCTTCGGCCCGGGCGACGTGCGCGAGGGAACGCTCTACAACTATGCCGTTGCTGCGCTGGTCCACGGCGTTCAGCAGACGTGCTTCTTCTCTCTGGGCAGCTACGGCCGGGATGAAACCAACGTCGGACAACCGTTCCGCAACCGCTGGGCCAAGGACGACCTCGAAGCCGTGGCCGATCTTGCCGGGAAAACGATCCGCAAAGTCATCGCGACGCCCGAGGGGCGCTGGAAGATCGTGACCGACTGAAAAAACGGACGCGCGCCGCGCTCAAACGTTCATCACCGCGACGGCGCGCACGTTCAGATACGCCTCCAGCGCCTCGGGCCCGCCCTCCGAACCGTAGCCCGAGTCCTTCAGCCCGCCGAACGGCATCTCGGCCGACGGCATGGCGGGGCAGTTGATCCACAGCATGCCGACCTCGACGCGGCGCGCCAGCAGGTCGGCGTTCTTCAGCGAGCGCGTGAAGGCGTAGCCGGCCAGGCCGTAGGGCAGGCGATTGGCTTCGGCGATCGCGTCCTCCAGCGTCTCGAAGCTGCGGATCGCAGCCAGCGGGCCGAACGGCTCGTCGTTGAACACCTTCGCACCCTGCGGCACGTCGGCGAGGATCGTCGGCTGCCAGTAGTTGCCGGTCTCGCCGATGCGCGCGCCGCCGGCCAGCAGCGTCGCGCCGTGCTCGACCGCATCCTTCGTGAACTCGGCCATCGCGGTAAGGCGGCGCGGGTTGGCGAGCGGGCCCATCTGCGTGCCTTCCGCGAGGCCGTCGCCGACCTGCAGCGCCTGCGCCTGCTTCGCCAGCGCGCCGGCGAAGTCGCGCGCAACGCTCTCGTGCACGAGGAAGCGCGTCGGCGAGATGCACACCTGCCCCGCGTTGCGGAACTTGGCGCCGCCGGCGGCCTTGACGGCCAGCGCGATGTCGGCGTCCTCGGCGACGATCACCGGCGCGTGCCCGCCCAGCTCCATCGTCACGCGCTTCATGTGCTGGCCGGCCAGCGCGGCGAGCTGCTTGCCGACCACGGTCGAGCCGGTGAACGTGATCTTGCGGATGACGGGGTGCGGGATCAGGTAGGACGAGATCTCGGCCGGATTGCCGTAGACGAGGCCGAGCACGCCGGGCGGCAGGCCGGCGTCGGCGAAGGCGCGCACCAGCGCCGCCGGCGCGGCGGGCGTCTCCTCGGCAGCCTTGACGAGCATCGAGCAGCCGGCCGCCAGCGCGGCGCCGACCTTGCGCACCACCTGGTTGATCGGGAAGTTCCACGGCGTGAAGGCGGCGACCGGGCCGACCGGGTCCTTCAGCACCATCTGGCGCAGCTCGGGCCTGCCGCGCGACGGCACGATCCGGCCGTAGACGCGAAAGCCCTCCTCGGCGAACCATTCGATGATGTCGGCCGCCGCCGCGGCCTCGGCCTTGGCCTCGGCCAGCGGCTTGCCCTGCTCCTGCGTCAGCAGCGGCGCGATCTCGGCAGCGCGTTCGCGCATCAGCCCCGCGGCGCGGCGCATGACCCGGCTGCGCTCTGCGGGCGGCAGGTCGCGCCAGGTCTCGAAGCCGCGCTGCGCTGCTTCGAGCGCCCGGTCGAGGTCGGCTCGGCCGGCATGCGCGACGCGGCCGATCTCCTCGCCCGTGGCAGGGTTGTGGACGGCGAGCGTGCGGCTGTCGGCGGAATCGCACCATTGTCCGTTGATGTAGAGCTGGGTATGGGGATAGGTCATGGCGTGCTCGCTTGCAACTGGATGGTCGGTGACGAAACATCGATTGTGCGGGGCGTCGGGCCGCGGCCCGGCCTATGCTGTCGAATCACCCCGCCCTGCCGCAAGGAGCCGAACGTGAACCCGCTGTCCCGCACCCTCGCCCTCTCGATCGCCGCGCTGGCGCTCGCGGCCACGGCCGCGCCGGCCGATGCCCGGGGCCGCCACGGCGGCCATGGGCACGGCCACGCCGGCCACGTGCATGGCCACGGACATGGCCATGGCCATTGGCACGGGCACCGCCATCACCACCCCGGCGTGTTCTGGGGCGGCCTCGGCCTGGGCATCGGGCTGGCCGCGATCTATCACCACCAGCAGCACGCCGGCGTGGCCTGGCAGCCGGCGTATGCCGCCGCGCCGCCGCCGGTGGCCTACTACGACGCGCCGCCGGCGCTGCCGCGCGCGCCCGAACCCGTCATCTATCCGCGCCAGGGCCAGAGCCCGGCGCAGACCGAAGCCGACCGCCAGGACTGCAACCGCTGGGCGACGACGCAGCCCGGCGCGATGGCCGACGCCGGCATGTTCCATCGCGCGACGATCGCGTGCATGGAAGGCCGCGGCTACACGGTGCGCTGACGGCCGCACCGACGTGCCGCTGCAGCTCGACCGCGCGCGCTGCGCGCTGGTGCTGGTCGACTACCAGAGCCGGCTGCTGCCGGCCATCGCCGGCGGCGAAGACGCGATCCGCGACGCCGTGTTCCTGGCGCGCGTGGCGCGGCAGCTCGGCATCCCGGTGCTCGGCACGGAACAGAACCCCGCCGGGCTCGGCGGCAACGACGAGCGGGTGCGCGCGCTGTGCGACACGACGCTCGCCAAGACGCATTTCGACGCCACGGCCGACGGCCTGCTCGACGCGCTGCGCACCGCGCGCCCCGGCGTCGAACAGGTGGTCGTCGCCGGCTGCGAGGCGCACGTCTGCCTGATGCAGACGGCGCTCGGCCTGCAGCGCGCCGGGCTGCGGGTCGCCGTGGTGGCCAGCGCCTGCGGCAGCCGGCGCCCCGACGACAAGGCGGTCGCGATGCAGCGGCTGGCGCAGGGCGGCGTGGTGCTCGCCGGCGCCGAGATGGTCGCTTTCGAGTGGCTGCACGACTGCGGGCACCCGCAGTTCCGCAGCGTGCTGGCGCTGATCAAGCAGCGGCCGCTCGACTGATCCCGGCCCAGTCGCGCCGAAGCGCGGCGCCGAACCGCCCTTCATCCGGTGACCGAGGCCGCCGGCCGCTGCGCACACTGCTGCGCAGCAGAACAGCGCCGGCGCCATGGTTCACGAAGCAGTCCTCATCCATGCGACCGGGCTCGGCGCGCCGCGCTCGACGTCGTCGCGCTCGGTCGGGCTGCGGCGCGCCGAACGGGCCCGCGCCGCCGCGGCCTGAATCGCGGCCGCTTTCGCGTCAGCCCCGCCCGCCGGTGACGTAGATCTCGAGCTGCTCGATGATGAACTGCTGCTCCGAGATGATGTCCTTGACCAGGTCGCCGATCGAGACCAGCCCGACGAGGCGGTCGCCGTCGTCGATCACCGGCAGGTGGCGCAGCCGGTTCTCCGTCATCAGCGCCATGCACTCGGCGCTGGTGCGCGACGGCGGCACGACCATCACGGGGCTGGACATGATGGCGCGCACCGGCGTCTCCTTCGACGCACGGTCCATCAGCACCATCTTGCGGGCGTAGTCGCGCTCGCTGACGATGCCGACGACGCGGCCGGCGCCGTCGACGATCACCAGCGCGCCTACGTTCTTCTCGGCCATCGTCGCGAGGGCGTCGAACACCGTCGTGTCGGGTCCGATGGTGTGGACGGCTCGCTCGGGCTTGCTCTTCAGGATCTGGGCTACGGTGGTCATCGGGCTCCTCGTCGGCGGGGGTTCATTGCATTCGTCGTCAGTGCACGGACTCCGTGGCACCGAACTGCCCGTGCCGCGCGTCCTGCATCAGCGCATGGAACTGCTCGTGCGACAACTGCAGCAGGCGCTCGTGGTCGCCGCATTCGATATAGACGGCGGGGTTCGACTCGAGCTCGTCGTCGACGACGGTCTCGAGCCCCCACAACATGCCGAGCGTGGGCACCGTGCCGCGGTCGCAGTCGGTGAACAGCTCGTCGATGCGGCTCTTGTCGGCGAGCCGCAGATCCTTGCGGCCGAGCAGCAGCGCCAGATCGTGGAGCTTGACCCGGCGGTCGGCCGGCAGCACCGCCATCACGCAGCCGGCGTCGTCCTCGCAGACGACGGCCTTGGCGAGCTGGTGCGGCGGCACGTGGGCGGTGCGCGCGGTCTGCGCGCTGGTGCGGCTGTGCGCATGGGTGCAGACCTCGTAACGCGCGTCGCGCTCGTCGAGATAACTTTGCAGACGCGAAGGGATCGTCATGACGGCCTCCTTGGGGTCGGGCGATGCTCCAGTGTGCCGCGGACGGCGCTGCCGCGCCAGACGGGCCCCTGACGAACCCGCTGGTCGGCATGACCCGGCCCGCGTGCGCGGGTCAGGCGGAACCCCGCAGCACCTGAGGCCTCAATGCCGTGGGCTCGATCCCGAACACTCGCTTGTGAGTCCGCGTCAGGTGCGCCGAGTCGGCGAACCCGGCCTCGTGCGCCGCCTCGGTCCACGATGCCCCCGCCATCACCGACTCGATGGCGAGGTTGATGCGCAGCCACAGCAGGTACGCGCGGAACGAACTGCCGGTCTCGGCGACGAAGAGGTGGCGAAAGCGACTCTCGGACAACGCGACCGCCGCTGCGACATCGCCGAGCGCGACGGGGTGGCGGGCATGCGTGCGCATGTACTCCAGCGCGCGGGCCAGGCGCGGGTCGAGGGTCTTGTCGGGCTCCGTCGTCGTCGCACCGCAGAGCTCCGCCACGGCCCGCGCCGCGGCGCCGATCATCGGCTCTCGCGCAGGGTTCGACTCGAATACCTCGAACAGCCTGCGCGCCACCGCGCGACAGTCTGCGGCGGGAAGGCGCGAAACCGCTGTCGCCCCGAACCGCTCGGTCAGCGCGCGCCCCGCGCGGCTTTCCGGCTCGACGAACAGATGCGCCAGCACGATGCCGTCGACCTCGAACTGGTGCGCGCAATGGCTCGGAACGAGGGCCCCTTCGAAGCTCTCCCAGCGGCCCTCGTCCTCCGTCCGGAATCGAAACACGGCCTCGGGAGCGATCGTGATCTGGTGAGCGTGGTGCGCATGCCATTGCGTGCGACCGCTGCCCTGGCCGATCCAGAGGCTGCCGCCCAGCCAGAAGTAGACCCGGCCGGTCGAGACATTGCTCCTCGCCGACAGTCCGGCGGCGCCGTCGTGCGGCGTCGAATCGACGTGCAGGCCGCCCGTCACGCCGCCCGCTCCCGCATGTCAGCCGTTTCGTTCAAGCCCGGACGGCGGCGACTCACAAGAATCACGTTCATCCCAACGGCCTTCTCCGGAGCTGCACGATGAACCTCTCCCCGCTCTTGCCGGGCGCCCTGCGCCCGAGGATTTCCTCGGCGGCCGCTGCCGCGCTCGCCAGCGCCCTCCTGCTCGCCGCCTGCGCCACGCCGGCCGACCTCGACGTGACTCTGCAGCACGCGAGTCGGCAGGGCAAGTTCGTGGTGCTGATGGAGCCGCCGGACACGGGCCCGGCCGTCAACCAGATGCACGCCTGGCGGATCAGGCTCAGCGCGCCCGACGGCACGCCGGTCTCGCAGGCATCGATGGCGTTCGAGGGGGGAATGCCCCAGCACGGCCATGGCTTTCCGACCCGGCCGCGCGTGACGCGCGAGCTCGCCCCCGGCGTCTACGCGCTCGAGGGCATGAAGTTCAGCATGACCGGCTGGTGGGACATGCGGCTGGCCATCCAGGCCGGCGACGCGTCGGACACCGCGGTGTTCAACGTCATCGTGACGGACAGCGGCATCCGGCGCTGAGGAGATCCCCATGACACTCGAGACTTCCGCAAGAGCCGGCGCGGCGACCCTGCTGACCGCGGCCCTCGCATGCGTGGCGGCGTCGGCGCTCTGGCTGGCCCCCGACGACGCCCGGGCCGCGCCGCGCGTCGACCGATGGAGCGAGGGCGACAGGTCGACTTTGGCGTCGATGCTGCTGTCGCGATTGCCGGCGCCGCCCGCCGACCCTTCGAACGCCGTCGAAGCCCGCCCGGAGGCGATCGCGCTCGGCCGGCGGCTCTTCTCCGACACCCGCCTGTCGAGGAACGGGCAGGTGTCCTGCGCCAGCTGCCACGCGCCCGAGCGCGACTTCCAGGACGGGTTGCCGGTCGGCAAGGGCGTCGGCACCGGCAGCCGGCGCACGATGCCGATCGCCGCCGCCACGCACGGCCCCTGGCTGTTCTGGGACGGGCGCAAGGACAGCCTGTGGTCGCAGGCGCTGGGCCCGCTGGAAGACAGCGCCGAGCACGGCGCGAACCGCACGCAGCTCGTCCGGCTGCTGCAGACGCACTATCGGGCCGACTACGAACGCGTGTTCGGCCCGCTGCCCTCGCTGCAGGGCGTGCCGGCGCATGCCGGACCGCTCGGGACCGACGACGAGCGCCAGGCCTGGGCGCGCCTGTCGGGCGAGCAGCGCGACGCCATCAATCGCGCGTTCGCGAACCTCGGCAAGTCGATCGCGTCCTACGAACGCACCGTGGCCTACGGCGAGTCGCGCTTCGACCGCTACGCCGCGGCCGCGCTGTCAGGCGACCGCGCCGGGCAACAGGTGCTGACCTCGCAGGAAGTCGGCGGCCTGCGCCTGTTCATCGGCAAGGCGCAGTGCTCCACCTGCCGCAACGGCCCGCTGCTGACCGACCAGCACTTCCACAACACCGGCGTGCCGCAGCGCGATCCGGCACGCCCGGACCGGGGCCGCAGCGCGGCCGTGGCCAAGGTCCAGCAGGACGAGTTCAACTGCCTGGGCAAGTACAGCGATGCCGGCCGCGACGCCTGCCAGGAACTGCGCTTCATCGCCGCCGACGATCCCGGCATGGAGGGTGCGTTCAAGACGCCGAGCCTGCGCAACGTGGCCGAGCGCGGGCCGTACATGCACGCGGGCCAGTTCGCCTCGCTCGAGGAAGTCGTGGCGCACTACGTGCGCTCGCCGAAGGTGGCGCTCGGGCATTCCGAGCTGGCGCATGCCGGCAAGGGACACGCGGAGCGCGCGCCGATCCGTCTTTCCGACGAGGAGGCCGCCGCCCTGGTGGCCTTCCTGAAGACGCTGAACGGCCCGTCCAGGTAACCGGATCAGTTCGGCCGCATGAACCCCGCGAAGAAGTCCGCCAGCTCCCGGTGCGCGTGCAACGGCAGCACGTGGGCGACGTACTGGTCGGGGCGCACGACGACGAGTGCGCCCTGCGCGCGGTCGATGCCGCGCGCGTCGTAGATGTCGGGGCCGTTCTTCAGGTCGGGGCTGAAGACCTTCTCGTAGTCGCGCAGGCCGTAGCGTCCTTTGCGCGGCAACAGCAGGGCGGGCATCGACTCGATCGCCAGCTCGCGGTGGCCCTGCTGGAACACGGCGCGCACGTCGAACACGGCATCGATGTCCTGGCCCGCCCGGGTGTAGCTGCGCACCGGCGAATCGGGCGCCTCCTCGAGGAAGCGGCACAGCGCGCGCAGGCCCGTGCCGTCGGCACCGGCGAAGGCATAGAGCCGCCAGCGGCCGTCGGCCTTGCCGGCATGGCCGAGCTGGACCGGCCGCGCATCCGTGATGCGCACGACCGGCGCCGAATGAAAGCGCGTGCCGATCACGAAGCCCGTGGCGAGGTGCTGGTGCGTGGCCGCGCCCGTCAGCACGGAGGGCCTGTAGTGCGTGCCCATGCCGGCGGTGAAGCGGCCGTGGCGCTCGAAGTACTTCTGGAACTCCTTCGGATCCACGCCCTCGGTGGACACGGCCGCGGCCGCCGCGGCGCCCGAGTGCTTGGGCTTGTCGCTGAACATCTTCGCCCACTCGCGGTCGAAGTCGATCAGCGCCTGCGCCGCCGGCTGGCGCTCGGCCGTGTAGGTGTGCAGCAGCTCGGGCGCGCACTGTCCGCGCAGCACGGCGGCGAGCTTCCAGCCAAGGTTGAACGTGTCCTGCATCGAGAAGTTCATGCCCTGCCCGGCCTTCGGGCTGTGCGTGTGGCAGGCGTCGCCGGCGATGAAGACGCGCGGCCGCTGCCCCGAGCCGGCGGGCGCGTCGTCGTACCGGTCGCAGATGCGCTGGCCGATCTCGTAGACCGACCACCACGGCACCTCCTTCACGTCGAGCGTGTAGGGGTGCAGGATGCGCCGCGCCGCGGCGACGAGGTGCTCGACGGTGATGCCGCGCTCGGCGACGCGCTCCTCGTCGCCGAGCTTGTCCATCTCGACGTAGAGCCGCACCAGGTAGCCGCCCTCGCGCGGAATGACGAGCAGGTTGCCGCCGTTGGCCGACTGCACCGCCGACTTGTAGCGGATGTCGGGGAAGTCGGTGACCGCCAGCACGTCCATCACGCCCCAGGCCTGGTTGGCCGAGTCGCCGACGAGCTGGCGGCCGATGGCGCGGCGCACCGCGCTGCGCGCACCGTCGCAGCCGACGACGTAGCGCGCCTTCACCGTCTCGACCTGCCCGGCGTGCGCGGCTTCGCTGCGCTCGATGCGCACGGTGACGGGGTAGTCGTTCGCCTCGCGGCTCACCGTCACGTCGAGCACGCGGCGCGAGTAGTGCGGCTCGAGCCGGCTCGGCGAGTGGCGCATGACGTCGAGGTAGAAGTCGTGCACCCGCGCCTGGTTCAGCACCACGTGCGGAAACTCGGAGAGCCCGTCTTCCGTGTCCTGCACGCGACCGTGGCGCACGATCTTCGCGGGGTCGTGCTCGTCGGGCTTCCAGAACGTCACCTCGTTGATCCAGCAGGCCTCCTCGAGCACCCGCCCGACGAAGCCGAACGCCTCGAACATCTCCATCGTGCGGCAGGCGATGCCGTCGGCCTGGCCGAGCTGCAGCGCGCCGTCCTTCTGCTCGACGATGGCGGTGCGGATGTCGGGAAACGCGGCGAGCTGCGCCGCCAGCGTCAGGCCGGCGGGGCCGCAGCCGACGATCAGCACGTCGACCTGCGCCGGCACGGCGTCAGTGTGCGGCACCGCCAGCGGCGACGCCTCGGCAATACGCGGATCACCGGCGCGGAAACCTTCCAGATGGAACTGCATCCTTGTCCTGCTCTTTCGGTCAGCGC
>Ga0138256_10005148_pt1 | contig 13854 bp, 14 predicted proteins | sample KNB2016incub_MG_FD_105486 | JGI IMG/M metagenome (GOLD analysis project Ga0138256, IMG submission 105486) | Active sludge microbial communities from wastewater in Klosterneuburg, Austria - KNB2014incub_MG | ecosystem: Engineered > WWTP > Activated sludge > Unclassified | place: Austria...
CGATCCCGCAAAAAGCAGAAGCCCGGCACAAGGCCGGGCTTCCGGGTACAGCAGTGTAGTTATCGCGAAGCGATTACTGCACGTTCAGCTCGGTGCGACGGTTACGAGCGCGGCCTTCGGCCGTGTCGTTGGTGTCGATCGGCTTGGACTCGCCATAGCCATTGACCGCCGAGATCTTGGCACCAGCGACGCCGTTGCCGGTCAGGTAGTCACCGACCACCTTGGCGCGACACTCCGACAGCTTCTGGTTGTACTCGTCGGAACCGACGGCATCGGTGTGGCCCGCAACTTCGACGCGGATGTCGTTGCCGTTCAGCACGCGCACGGCCTCGTCGAGGATCGCGATGGCGTCAGCGCGAAGCGTGCACTTGTCGAAGTCGAAGTTCACGCCGTTCAGCGTGATCGACACCGGCAGGTTCGGCGTCGGCTCTTCCGGCGGAGCCGGCGGCGGCGGGGTCGGCGGCGGCGAAGCCGGAGCCGGAGCCGGAGCCGGAGCAGCCTTCTCACCGAAATAATGCGTGAAGCCCAAGGTCACCGTGGTGTCCCAGAAGCCGGTGTCGATGTCGCCATCGCTGAAATCGGAGTACTTCTCAGCGACTTCGAAACGCAGCGCGCCGTTGTCGGTGATGTCGTACTCGAAGCCGACGATCGGACCAACCTGGTAGCCACCGCTCTGGTAGCTGTCCACATTGTCGACTTCATTCTCGGCGTAACCGAGCGCGATGCCGAAGTACGGGTGTCCCTTGCCCAGATCGATCAGGTAGCGAACCGAAGCGTTGACGTTCCACGAGTTCCATTCCAGCGGATGCTCACTGCCGTCTTCGTCGTACTGGTTGTAGCCCAGTTCGCCTTCGACCGTCCAGTTTTCCTTGAACACATAGCCGAAACCGACGCCGGCGGCGAGGCCGTTGCCGGAAAAGCGATCCTCGTCCGACCAGCCGTAACCGAGCTTCGGCGAGATGTACCACTGGCCCTCTTCACGCGGAGCTGCGGAGGCAGCCAGCGGAAGGGCAACTGTCACCGCAAGGGCGGCGCACAAAAGCGTCTTCTTCATGTTCAATTCTCCAGTTGTCATCAATCCAGCCTGGGCGCCCGAGCCGTGCCATCTGGCCCGCTGCACCATCCCCGTTCTGGAAATCCGATTATGCGCTATGTTGACCTGAATCGTTATTGGACGATGAACGATGTAGGTCCAAAGTCCAATGTCATGCACTCTGCCGCCGCTGCGGGAGTGCGCCGATGATACTGGCCACATCCGTTCATTGGAACCCAACGAACGTCTTTTTAATGAATTCTTCCCCCTCCGGCAACGTTTGCGCCCCTTTCCGTTCAGCTTTCGCCCGGCCAGCCAGCCCGAAGGGCCGGGCAAGGGTTGCCTTTCGTCAGCCTCACGGCGACCATGCGGTCATCCAATCGCGGGAAATTCTCGATCCTCCATGCACTGCACCCATCCTGATCACGACCATGCCAGCGCGGTCATGCTCGGCCGCGTTGAACACGCGTGCGCCGAGCGCGGCCTGCGCCTGACCGAACTGAGGCGGCGCGTATTCGAACTGATTGCCGACAGTACGCGGCCGGTGAAGGCCTACGACCTGATGGAAAAGGTGCGCAAGCAGGGCGCCGGACCCACAGCACCGCCCACCGTGTACCGGGCGCTGGATTTTCTGATGAGCCATGGTTTCGTCCATCGTCTGGAGACCCTGAACGCCTATGTCCCCTGCCCGCATCCCGAAGCGGAAGCGCATGGCAGCCAGTTCCTGATCTGTGAGCACTGCCAGGAGACGCTGGAACTGGATGCCGGCGGGATCGCCGATCGACTGCGCGCACAAGCGAAGGAACAGGGCTTCGAGCCGCGCCGTCATACCATCGAGGTCTATGGACTGTGTGCAAAATGCCGCGCCGCGCATTGATCGGCCCACTTGCGCTTGCCTTCTTGATTGCGACGGCGTCGGCGCAGAGTCCGATCGCTGCACCGCCGGTGGCGCAGTCGCCTGCACCAGCCACGAGCGCGACGACCGCAGGCACGGTCGCGGCGCCGACCGACACGTCGGCCGACGCTGCAGCGGTGGGCGCTGCGGCGATCGAGCCGGCGACTGCTGCCGAGCCGACTGCAGAGGCGGCCCAGGCGCCGCTGCCGGTCGCAGCGGACGCCCCAGGCAGTAGCGAAGCGACGCCACCGCAACCCGCGCCGCCGCCAGATCCGGCCTTTGAGTTGCTGGGCAAGCGGGTCGAGCCCGGCAGCCGGGTGCGGGTGTCCTGGCGCTCCGGCGCCACTTTCATCGGCGATCCGATGGACGTGCCGATCACCGTCGTCCACGGCAATCGGCCAGGCCCGGTGTTGTGCCTGACCGGCGCGATTCACGGCGACGAACTCAACGGCGTCGAGGTGATCCGTCGCGTGCTCGGCGCGCTCGACCCGAGCGAACTGGTGGGAACCGTGGTTGGCGTGCCGATCGTCAACATGGCCGGTTTCTCGCGCGGCTCGCGCTATCTGCCCGACCGCCGCGATCTCAACCGCTTCTTCCCCGGCAATCTCAACGGCAGCAGCGCCTCGCGCATCGCCCACGACTTCTTCAACCGCATCGCGCGGAGTTGCGATGCCATTGTCGACTTCCACACCGGCTCTTTCGACCGCTCGAACCTGCCCCAGGTGCGCGGCGACATGCGCCTGTCGATGGTGGTCGAGCTCACCCGCGGCTTCGGCGCCACCTCGGTGCTGCATACACCGGGCGCCATTGGCATGTTGCGGCGTGCGGCAACCGATGCCGGCATACCGGCAGTGACCTTCGAACTCGGCGCTCCGGTGCGGCTGGAGCCGGTCGAGATCGAGCATGGTGTCACTGCCATCGAAACGCTGATGAACAACCTCGGCATGACCCAGCGCGTGCGCCAGTGGCGCGAGCCGCAGCCGATCTTCTACGAGTCGCGCTGGGTACGCGTCATGCGCCCGGGCATGCTGTTCACCGACGTCAAGCTCGGCGACCGCGTGCGCCAGGGACAACGCCTCGGCCGGGTGATCAATCCGCTCAACGACGAGACCTCGGAACTGGTTGCCCCGGTGCGCGGACGCGTACTCGGCATGGCGCTGAATCAGGTGGTCTTGCCCGGCTACGCCGCCTTTCACGTCGGCGAAGAGGCATCCGAGGCGCAGCTCATCCGCGATGCTGCACGCGCTCTGGTGGTGCCGGACGAAACCGAGAGCATGGACCAGGGTGCAACATCGACGCCGGTGGAGGGTTCCACCGAGCAGGTCGACGAATACACCCCGGAGGTCGAAGGCGACGCCACCGAGTAGTCGGGTGACGCCACGGCGCGCTCAGACGACTTCTGCAGCGCGCCCGACCCAGCCATCCAGGATGTGTTGCTCGGCCGCCGCAATATCGATGATCCGGCACCCGGCCCAATGGGTGTTTTCGGTGCGCGCCGCTTCACACCAGAGGCACTGGATGCCGACTTCCACCCGCCGCCGCTGGCGTTCGCCGTCGGTCAGCAGGAACTGCACCTGGTAAAGACTGCCTTCGGCAACCGGGCGCGGGCAGATCAGCATCATGCCATCGACCGACAGATTGCCGATGCGGCCGATGGTCTTGCCGGTCATGGCGTCGGTGACCAGGATGGACTCGCCTGCCCGCTTGCGTACTGATCGCCTGGCTGATGACATGAACTCGGCTCCAGGATCAAGGTTGCGCCGCGACGGGCACTGAATGCGGCTTTGTGGTCGGCTCGCAAAGTGCCGCCATGATCGCGCGCCAGGCTCGTTCGAGCGGATCCGCGCGCTCGGCGCTGACCTGTCGCACCGTGCCACGCGATATCTCACGCGCCAACTGATCCAGCATCCGGTCATCGGACTTGGCGCCGCGCACGTTCAAGAACAGGCAACGCCCGGTCACCGGACTGAACCAGCACAGCCGGCGCCGCGCCTTGTCGCCCTGGCGATTCAAGCTGAACTCGAACCAGGTACCGATCTCGGTCTGCTTGAGATTTTCGACCACCGCGCGCTCTTCGCCGCTCAACTCGATCGGCGCATCCGCCGCCTGCCAGGAATCGCCGCCAGCAGACCCGGAACTTGCCGTGGCATCGGCGCCACCGCCCAATCGCGGCTTCTGCCGGATCAACTCGACCATGGCGTGCGCCGCCGCCGCGTGCGCCTCATCGTGCGTGGCATCGATCAGGCCGCTCAGGTCGTTCCAGGCAGCGACGATGGCATTGTCGTGGAAACCGATCGCCGCCAGCCCCTCTTCGAGCGATCCACGCAGGTCCTCCAGCGCCCGGTGCCGCAGCATCGGCGGGCGTGAATCGGCATAGATCGCGAGCAACTGGTCGACCAGCTCGATGCGCTCGCGCGCTTTCGGGTGATCGACGCCCTGGCGCAGCAGCGACAGCGCAATGGCATCGGTCCAGGCACTGTCGAGCAGCGCAATGACCGCCGCCGGCGCACGCGAGCCTTCGAGGCGTTGACGAACCACTTCAAATGCAGCCGCGCGCGCCAGATCCAGCTTCACCCTGCCCTTGGCCGCTTCGACATGGCGTCGTTCGGCGACTTCGGCCTTCCGCTGCAGCGCGCCCACGTGCTTGCGCAGATCGTCCAGGCAATGGGCAAAGCTGGCCGCATCGTCGTCGTACTCGAGCGCCAGGCGATCTGCGACCATCTGCAGCTTCTCGACCACCGGTCGATCGCTGTCCTCATCCTCCACCCAATCGGCCAGCGCCTCGACGATCGCACTGAGCAGGCGCGCTGCCGGGTGGGAGCGCTCGCTGAAGAACCCCGGCTCACGCAGCGCCACCCGCAGCACGGGAATCTGCAATCGACTCACCACGGCGTGACTCAGGCTGTTTGGCCGGTAGCCCTCAAGCAGATGAGCGAACAGCAGGCCAATCAGATCGATGGCATCGGAGTCTTCGTCGCGCAGCCGGCGCACGGCGCCGTCGCCGGTACCGCGCAGCTGGTTCATCAGATCCTGCCTGATGTGCGCCATGCTGCGATTGGCCCACCTGCCGCCGACCATGACCGGGGCCGGCGGCAGTCCCTGCAGTGCCTTCAACGCGATCAGCACCTCGCGTCGATCGATCAGCGCGCGTGAGGCACTGCCATCGCCCGCAGCCGCGGCATGGCGGCGAGCCGCGATCCGCGCGCGCAGCGACTGGAAGAACTGCGCATCGAGTGCGACTTCCGCATCGGCCCCAAGTGCTTCAGGCGGCGACGATGCGGTGTCCTGACTCGGCGGTTGCGCCATTGGCCGGGAGATTTGCACGGCGGGCGCCACGGGAGCTGGCGGATCTGCAACGACGATGGGATCGGGCGCCGGTTGCGGGCCCGCTGGCGACGATTCCGCCGAGGCCTGCGCGGGCGCCGTCGGCCGCGGTGCCAGTTGCAGATGCGCGTAGACCCGATGCGCCGCCAGATAGGTGTTGATCGCGTCGTAGAGCGCCGTCGGCTCGGCGAACAGGCACTTGTCGATGCGTCGGTACAGCGCGAGGCGGTGCAGCGCGAACACGTCGAAACGGCGCGCTCCGGCGCGTATCGCGGCGCACAATCGGTAGGGACCCAGCGGCAGCGATTCGATCTCGATGGGCGCCGAGCCGGCGATCACACCGAAGCGGTAGGCCAGCGCTTGCAGCCCCGTCGCGGCGCGGATTTCGGCGCGCGAGGCAATCTGCGACAAGCTCATGTTTTCATCGCGGGCGGCCGCGTCCGCGCCTGCGGCGCTGCCGGCCGCCAGCGCCGCAGGCGCGTCGGCAACACTGGCATTCACCAGGGCCAGCAGCGAGCGCTGCATGGCACTGCGGCAAGTGGTCAGGAATTCGCCGCGACGCTGGCGGAACTCGCGCTGGCTGGCCAGGCAAAGATTCTGCTCGTGGGCATTGGATCCGCGCTCCGTGTGCGCCTGCAGATCGCGATCGAGTTCGTCCAGCGCACGGCTCAAAGCCGCCTCGACCGTCGGGGCAGCCACGTTGAACGAACCTTCAAGCAAGCTGCGCACGCGCGGTGGCAGCCCCAGATTCGCCAGCCGGGCAAATGGGAGTTGATCGGACTCGATACTCACGCCTGGGCTCATCAGCGCTTTTGGTGTGTGACTATCACACGGAACACAGGGAATTGGATCATCGCGGTCAATCCCTTTTACAACTGCGCTGAAGCAGCCGCGGCGGTCCCCGTGCGCCAAACCCGGCCTGTCGCCGGTGTTTGCGACCGCCGCCGCGATAACCGCCGAATCTGTTCCGGATTCCCCGAGCGCATTGATTTTCGTGCGAAATATGCACGCGCCGCTTGTCGCTGCGCTGCGCGGAATGCAAAATCAAGCCAGCACATGCGTGGAGCGCGCCCGGATGATCGATCCGGATGGCTATAGACCCAATGTAGGTATCGTCCTGATGCAGGAAGGCGGCCGCGTGTTCTGGGCGCGGCGCGTCCGTCGTGATGGCTGGCAGTTCCCGCAAGGCGGGATGAACAGTGACGAAACCCCGGAAGAAGCGATGTACCGCGAACTGGCCGAGGAGACCGGACTGGTGGCGGAGCACGTCCAGATTCTGGCGGCGACGCCCGGATGGCTGCGCTATCGCCTGCCGCGGCATTGTGTCCGCACCAATGTGCGACCGGTCTGTATCGGTCAGAAGCAGGTCTGGTTCCTGCTCAAGCTCACCGCCGACGAAAGCTGCGTTCGCCTCGACGGCACTGACCGACCCGAGTTCGACCTCTGGCGCTGGGTCGACTTCTGGTACCCGCTGGAACATGTGGTCTCCTTCAAGCGCGGTGTCTACGAGCGCGCCTTGCGCCATCTGGCACCGGCAGCGCGACGACTGATCGACATTCCGCAGGAGCCCCTTCCGCCGGTGTTGCAGGCGCGCGGCTGAGCCTCCGTAGCCCGACGCACGCGCGCAGCGCGTTCACCGGGTGATTGCGCATGCTCCTGCCGGTGAATCGCTAAGCGATACACCGGCCTGCCAGACCCCGCTTCGTAGCCCGGTGTACGCGCCGCAGGCGCGTTCACCGGGCACTTGCCTCAAGCCAGATGATCCAGATCAAAGAGCAACCGCCGCCGCCGTGGCTGAATGGCATCGTTGTTGCGAGCCTGATGCGAATTGACAACCATTCGCATTAGCAATACGCTGACGAGCAAGTGTTCTGGAGTCATCGCGTCCATGTATGTCTGCATGTGCAATGGTGTCACCGAAGCGGCCATCCGCCGCGCCGCCCGCGCGGGCATCCGCACCCTGAGCGAACTGGCGATGAGCACCGGCTGCACCGCCGGCTGCGGCTGCTGCCTGGAAACCGCCGAAGTCACCTTGCGCGATGCGGTGAGCGCGGAACTGCAGGCCTCGCGCACCGCGCGTGCCGACGGAATGCTGGCGCTGGCCTGAGCCTGGAAGGGGCCGACCAGTCCTGATCGACTGCCTCTTGCTGTGATTGATGAGTAGCGCTGAACCTGTTCGGCGCTACCCGAACTATCATGTCGCTTCCGATCGCCAGCCGATCCCGTATCGAAGGACAGCCATGAAGGGCGACGCCAAAGTCATCGCGTATCTGAATCAGATCCTCGCCAACGAGCTGACCGCGATCAACCAGTATTTCCTGCACTCGCGCATGTTCCGCAACTGGGGCTATCAAGCCCTGGCCAAGCACGAGTACGAAGAGTCGATCGACGAGATGAAGCACGCCGACAAACTGGTCGAGCGCATCCTGTTCCTCGACGGTCTGCCGAACCTGCAGAAGCTGAACAAGCTGCTGATCGGCGAAACGCCGAAAGAAGTGATTGCCTGCGATCTCAAGCTCGAGGAAATGGCGATCCCCGACCTGCGCGACGCCATCGCCTACTGCGAAACCGTGCGCGACTACGGCACCCGCGAGTTGCTCGAGGACATCCTCGAGAGCGAGGAAGAGCATGTTGACTGGCTGGAGACGCAGCTGGCGCTGATCGACAGCCTGGGCGAGGCGCTGTATCTGCAGGGCAAGGTATCTGCCAGCTGATCGGGGCCTCGGGCCTGATTTCGCGCGCAAGCGCGCTCCTACAACCATCCGACGGCGCCACGCGGGAACTGTAGGAGCGCGCTCGCGCGCGATCGCTCCTGCCTGTGTTCAACAATCCGAGTTGCCGCTCGACGCCTTAGCGCTTAGACTCCGCGCCCCCGTCCGGGCTCCCCGGGCGGTTCCTCGCTTCACCGGAACGTCCGGGAAGCTTTACCCGTGAGGATTCTCATGCGTCATTACGAAGTCGTGTTTCTGGTCCACCCTGACCAGAGCGAACAGGTGCCGGCGATGATCGATCGCTACCGCACCATGATTGAAACCGACGGCGGCAAGATCCACCGCCTGGAAGATTGGGGCCGCCGCCAGTTGGCCTACCCGATCCAGCGCCTGCTGAAGGCGCACTACATCATGATGAACATCGAATGCTCGGCCCCGGCGCTGAAGGAACTGCAGGATGCGTTCCGCTTCAACGACGCCGTGCTGCGTCATCTGACGGTGGTGATGAAGGAAGCGGTCACCGAGATGAGCGCGATCATGAAGACCAAGGACGAGAAGCCGCGTCGTCGCGATGACGATTCCGGTGATTCCCCGACCGCCGTGGGTACCGGTGGCGAGGATGAACCCGTCGCTGAAGCCCGCGCCTGATCGCACTTTCGGAGATAAACCATGTCGCGTTTCTTTCGTCGCAAGAAGTTCTGCAAGTTCACCGCTGATGGCGTCACTCATATCGATTACAAAGATCTGAACACGCTGCGTCAGTACGTCACCGAGACCGGCAAGATCGTGCCGAGCCGTATCACCGGCACGCGCGCACGCTTCCAGCGCCAGCTCTCGACCGCGATCAAGCGCGCTCGTTTCCTGGCGCTGATTCCGTACACCGACAGCCACTAAGGAGCTGATCCATGGATGTGATCCTGCTTCAGAAGGTCAAGAACCTCGGCAGCCTCGGTGACCGCGTCAAGGTCAAGCCGGGCTACAGCCGCAACTTCCTGATCCCCTACGGCAAGGCCGTGCCGGCCACGGCGACCAACGTCGCCGAGTTCGAGCAGCGCCGCGCAGAGTTCGAGGCCAAGGCCAACGAGACACTGGCCGCCGCCAACGCCCGCAAGACGCGCATGGAAGGCGCCTCGGTCACGATCAAGGCCAATGCCAGCACCGAAGGCAAGCTGTACGGTTCCGTCGGCCCGCGCGAAATCGCGGAAGCCTTCAGCGCCGCCGGCCTGCCGCTGGAGAAGTCGGAAGTGATCATGGGCGAAGGCCCGCTGCGCCGCGTGGGTGAAAGCGACGTCGAAGTGCACCTGCACGCCGACGTGCACACGACGGTCAAGGTCGTGATCCAGCCGGAAAGCTGATCGCTGCACTGTGGTAGACCGAAGCCCGCGATGCCGCAAGGTGTCGCGGGTTTTTGCTTTTTTGCGGGACCCGGGACCTCGGGACCCGGAACCGGCACCAGCGCGGGCAAGCGTGCTCCTACGGAATCTGCGTGTCATCGCGGCCATTTGTAGGAGCGCGCTTGCGCGCGACCTGCACTGCCAATCAAGCACGGTTGCCACGAGAATGGCGGCCACTTGCGACGTGTTCGGGTCCCGGGTCCCGTGGTCCCGGGTCCCGGCTACTCACGATCAGGCTAGCATCCCCACCCATGACCGACCCCCGCCACGCCAATACCCGCACCCCGCCCTACTCGCTCGACGCCGAACAGGCGGTGTTGGGCGCGTTGATGCTGTCCGATGAGGCTTACTTCAAGATCTCGGACAAGGTCTCGTCCAGCGATTTCTATCGCCAGGACCACCGCATCCTGTTTCAGGCGATATCGGCGCTGAAGGAAAAGGGACAGCCCTGCGATGCGGTCACGCTGGGCGACTGGCTGGAGCTCAAGGAACTCGCGGAATCCGCCGGCGGCATCGGCTATGTCATTGAAATTGCGAACAACACGCCAGGCGCGGCGAATATCGTCGCGTATGCCGAGATCGTCCGCGAGAAGTCGATCCTGCGCCAGTTGATGGAAGCCGGCACGCAGATCGTCGACGACGTGCTGGTGCCCGAGGGCCGCAGCAGCGAGGAACTGCTGCAGGGCGCCGAAAAGCTGGTGTTCGACATCGGCGAACAGGGCAAGCGTGGTCGCGGCAGTTTCGTGCCGGTCGCCGAGGCGCTGCGCGAGGCCTACCGGGCCATCGAGTTCCGCTACTCGAACAAGGGCACGCTGAACGGCCTGGATACCGGCTTCGCCGACCTCAACAACCTGACCAACGGATTCCAGGGCGGCGATCTGGTCATCGTTGCCGCACGTCCGGCGATGGGCAAGACCTCATTCGCGATGAACATCGCCGAGCATGCGGCGATCCAGAGCGGCCAGCCGGTGGCGATCTTCAGCATGGAAATGCCGGTCGCGCAGCTGGCGCTGCGCATGATTTCCTCGCTCGGTCGGGTCGACCAGAAACGCTTGCGCAACGGCGATCTCGCCGACGAAGACTGGCCGCGCGTGACCAGCGCGATCACCCTGCTGACCGGCGCCAAGCTGTTCATCGACGACACCGGCGGCTTGTCGCCTTCTGAACTTCGCGCGCGCACGCGGCGGCTGAAGCGCGAGCATGGCCTGGCGCTGATCGTGGTCGACTATCTGCAGCTGATGCAGGTACCCGGCACCAAGGAAAACCGCACCAACGAAATCTCCGAGATCTCGCGTAACCTGAAATCGATCGCCAAGGAAATGAATGTCCCGGTGATCGCTCTCTCGCAGCTCAACCGCTCGCTGGAGCAGCGCCAGGACAAGCGCCCGATGATGGCCGACCTGCGTGAATCGGGCGCCATCGAGCAGGACGCCGACATCATCCTGTTCATCTACCGCGACGAGTACTACAACCCGGACTCGCAGAAGAAAGGCACTGCCGAGGTCATCATCGCCAAGCACCGCAACGGCCCGACCGGCACGGTCGACCTGTGGTTCCGCGGCCAGTACACGCGCTTTGACTCGATCGCGCGCGAGGGCGGCGGGGTGTTCGAGAGTTATTGATGGTGTAGGAGCGACGCGTGCGTCGCGACCGGTGATGCCGGCAGCTGCGGTCGCGACGTACACGTCGCTCCTACAAGTTCGACTGCCCGCGCACTTCCTTTGCATTCCCGCAGCCATTGCGGTGAACTCCGCGACCTGAATCCAGCCACTCGCCGCGCATGCCCCTCCGTCTGAAACTGCTGCTGATCGCGCTGGTGGCGGCGGTGTTCCCGCTGGCCGGCTGGCGCTTCATCGTGCAGATGGAAACCGCCCTGCGCGAAAGCCAGGAACGCGCCCTGATGGCGTCGGCGCGTACCCTGGCGACCGCCCTGCCGGCCGCCGATCCCAGCCTGCGCGGATCTCTGGTCGCACCCGCGGTGCTGCACGCGCGGCCCATGCAGATCGACGTCGACACCGACGGCTATCCGGATGACTGGGGCTCCTGGCACGTCGCTCCCGAGCAGCTTCCCAGCGACAGCGGCAACCTGCGGGCGCTGCTCTACGTCGGACAGGGCCCGGGTGCAGTCAACCTGTGGCTGGACGTGGACGACGACACCCCTGTGGTGACCGCGATGGATGGCACCTTGGGCGAACAGGCCGATCATGTCGAACTGTGGCTGCGCGATCGCTATGGCGAACGCAGCTGGCGCGTCGCGCGCAGTCAGAACGGCGTCAGCGCGGCACAGCCGATGCCCGGCGCCGATGGCCGCGAGCCAAGCTTCGCGCTGCCTGCGGCCTGGATCGAGCGCGAGGGTGGATATCGCGTCGAACTCAAACTGCCCATTGCTGATCCCGGCTTCGACCTCGCCCTGGAAGTGCGCGATTTCCCGGTGGCCGGCGCCGACCTGCCGCGCGCGACCGCGAGTACCCGCGCCCGCGGCCTGCGCTATCGATCCCTGGCGCCGCTGTGGCAGGAGAGTCCGCTGCTGCGCAACCTGGTACCCGACAATGCGCGTCTGCGCGTGCTCGACCGCAGTGGCTACGTGCTGGCACGCAGCGGCAGCCTGCGTCCGGGCAGCGACACCTCCGATGACGATGGCGAACTCAGCTTTCTGCGCTGGCTGCGGGCACTGGTCTACCGCCATTTGCTGGCGCCGGAAATGACCCAGGGCGACGGTTATGCCTACAACCTGCTGCGCCTGACCAACCCGCAGGTCGATGCGACGTTGACTGGTACGCCAGGCGCCGACTGGCGACCCGCCGCGAGCCAGGCCAGCGTGATCCTGACCGTCACCATTCCGGTGCTGCACGGCAGCGACGTGGTCGGGGTGGTCATGCTGGAACAGACCAGCGATGCGCTGCTGCTGTGGACCAACCGCGCGCTGGGCAGCCTGTTGCTGGGAGGCCTTCTGACCATGCTGGTGGCGGCGGCGATCCTGTTCGGTTACGCCGGCTACCTGTCCTGGCGCATCCGCAAGCTGCGCAATGCGGCGGAGAACGCGCTCACCGCCGAGGGTCGCGTGGTCGGCAATTTCCCGCGCTCCAGCGCCATCGACGAGATCGGCGATCTGTCGCGCAGCTTCGGTCGATTGCTCGACCAGGTCAGCGCCTACACCGACTATCTGCGCACGCTCGGCGGCAAGCTGTCACACGAACTGGCGACCCCGTTGGCGGTGGTCAAGTCCTCGCTGGAGAACCTCGAACAGGAAGCGATGACCGAATCGGCGCGCATCTACGCCGAACGTGCGCGCTCCGGCGCCGAACGCCTGGGAGCGCTGTTGCGCACCCTGTCACAGGCATCGCGCATCGAAAGCGCGATAGCCGCGGCCGAAGCCGAGGATTTCGACCTGCGCGAGTTCCTGATCGGTGCTGCAGCCGGTTATCGCGATCTCGCCGAAGACCGCGATTTTCGCGTCACCGTTCCGGAACATCCGGTGCCATTCCATGGCGCGCCGGAACTGATCCACCAGGCGCTCGACAAGCTGGTGGACAATGCGCTTGGCTTCAGCCCGCCAGGCGGCTGGATCCGCCTGGCGCTGGAGATCCAGCTCGGCGCGATTGATCTGGTGCTGTCGAACAACGGCCCGCCGTTGCCGCAGAAGATGCAGGATCGTTTGTTCGACTCGTTGATCTCGGTGCGCGACGGTCGCGCGACGATGTCGCCGCACCTGGGCCTTGGCCTGTACATCGTGCGTCTGGTTGCCGAATTGCACCAGGGTGAAGCCAGTGCCGCCAACCTGCCCGACGACAGCGGAGTCGAGTTTCGGATACGGTTGAAGGGGATGCGCTAGGGGTCAAGCGGGGACCAGCTCGGCGCCATCAGCCGCGCCGTCGTCGGCCGGCTTGTCGCTGAGCCAGCTGTCGATCTCGGCGGCAATCGGCGCCGCATCGGCCCAGGCTGAATCCGGCACCTGCACCGCGATCAGTCCGCTGACCGGCAATTCACCGATGGCGCCGGACAAGGCCGAGCCGGTGATGAAGGCCGGAATGCCGGCCGCTTCCAGCGCGTCCTTGACCAGCTGCGCGTCGATCAGGTTCTCGGCGGAGTAGACGCTGCGCATGGGACCGGCCAGCAGGGTCGATTCGCTCAGCCTAACCCATGTAGGAGCGACGTGTACGTCGCGATCCTGTCTTCGGCGTGTCAGCGGTCGCGACGTGCACGTCGCTCCTACAACGGGAAAAGCCCCGCGATCACTCGCGGGGCTTTGGGCTTCACACCCTTGGGGAATCAGCGCGAACGCGCCGATTCCCGATCAGCCGTGGAACTTGGCAATCAGCGGCACGATCAAGAGCGCAACGATGTTGATGATCTTGATCAGCGGGTTGATCGCCGGGCCGGCGGTGTCCTTGTACGGATCGCCGACGGTGTCGCCGGTCACCGCGGCCTTGTGGGCTTCAGAGCCCTTGCCGCCGTGGTGGCCGTCTTCGATGTACTTCTTGGCGTTGTCCCAGGCGC
>Ga0138256_10005149_pt1 | contig 13852 bp, 12 predicted proteins | sample KNB2016incub_MG_FD_105486 | JGI IMG/M metagenome (GOLD analysis project Ga0138256, IMG submission 105486) | Active sludge microbial communities from wastewater in Klosterneuburg, Austria - KNB2014incub_MG | ecosystem: Engineered > WWTP > Activated sludge > Unclassified | place: Austria...
CGGTGTCACGGTTGTTTCAAACATCAGCTGGCCGAGCATATTGAACACCCGGAACTGGTATTTGTCAAAGATGGGAGTCTGGTAGTACACCCGGTAGGTTGCCCGGCCGAGCGTCTCCACCCGCAAAATATCAAGGGGGCCGGAAAGTCCCTCACACAGTTCGCGGACGGCTTCCACCGAGTTGTTGATGTGCAGGTAGCCTCCCGTGGTTGAAACACCGTCGAGGGTCGGTTCAGGTTCCACGTTTTCGAGAATGATGTCGCGGACGCGGCGCGCACAGGCTGCCGGGTTGCTGAGCGCGTCCTGTGTCAGCAGGTCGCAGGGCATGCTGTAGGCCAGAGCCACGGCGCCGGTCACGTGGGGAGTGGCTGCCGAGGTGCCTCCCAGGGTGCTGTACGAGGGGTTGTTGACGCCGGCGTTGGCGGTATTGTAGGTATCGTTGCCGGGGGCGCCGAGGTCGATCGAAATGGCGCCGTAGCCGGTGCTGGGCATCTTGCTGCCGAGTTTGTTGGTGTTGTTCACCGCGATCAGGTATTCGCTGGTGCAGGAAGTCGGCATATCTCCTTCCACGTCCACGTTGGTGTTCTGGTTGGTGGTGGCGCCCACGCTGATGATGCCCACCTGGCCGATCGAGTCATAAACGGCGCACCAGAGCGGGTGGTCTGCGGCTTTTTCCTTGTCGAGACCGAAAGAGGCATTGGTGACCACGACAAAAGCGCCTTCCGCGCCGTTGGTCTGGTTGTAAAGCCGGCGCGCTTTGGCTGCGTAGTTGTAGGCACTGATGATCTCGTCCTCGAATTCGACGTTCGAGATACCCATTAGTTTGACACTCCAGTTGACGCCGGTGACGCCGGTGGTGTTGTCGCCCCGGGCGCCGATGATGCCGGTGACGGCCGTGCCGTGGTTGTTGTTGGCGCCGGTGCCGTCGCCGTCGTTGCGGGCGTCCCAGCCGCTGTAGTCGTCCACATAACCGTTGCCGTCGTCGTCGAGGTCGTTGTTGGGGATTTCAGCGCGGTTGATCCAGCGATTGGGTGCGATGTCGGGGTGTGACAGCAGAATGCCTTTTTCGAGCACCGCCACCACGATGGTGTCGCCGGTGAAGGTGAGGCCGCCGGTGGACGATTCCCAGGCATCGGGCGCGCCGATGAGGCTCATGTCGTCCTGACGCCACCATTCGGGGTCGTTGGGCGTGAGCGAGCGCTCGGCGGCGCGGTGGTTGAACTGGGCAGACAGGATGCCGGGCGTTTCGCGTACAGTGGCGAGGAAGTCGGCAGCAGCAATCCGGGATTCGTCAAAATGCAGGAGGTAAATGTGCCAGTCAGGGGCGATGTTTTTTTGAAGCGTGACCGTGCCTTGTCCGGCCCGGTTGAGCGTGGCGATGATGTTTTGCAGATCGGCCGTTTTGGAAATCTGGACGAGCAAATCACCGGGACGGCGATCCTGTGCGGCGGTTCTGTCGGCAGTTTGTGCGAAAGAAAGACTGACCCGGAGGAGCAACAAGAGAGGGAGTAAGCAGTGTTTCATGTGAATGAGAGTATTTGTCTGAGCGGGTAATATGTTAAGACGTAGGATTGTGCGGTCAAAGTAAGGTTTAAATCAGGAAAAAAACGGATGTTTTTTCGAAACACTTTTGTCCAAATCAAGCCAGGCTCCATGTTTTTCGCAGTTCCTGAAAATAGGCCGCCGAATGCAGCAGCCGGCTGCCATACCAGGAAAACAGTTCGCCGTCAACCCGTGCTATTTTCGATTCCGGACAAACTTCCCGGAATGCCGCGAAGTGTTTTTCCGCAAAAGGGTAGGGCTCCGACGACAACAAAATGAACTCGGGCCGCGCTTCGGCCAGTATTTCAAGGTTGATTTCGGGATATCGGCCTTTTTCGGCAAAAACATTTTCAAACCCGGCCTCGTGCAACATGGCGTCGATAAAAGTGCCGCTGCCGGCCACCATGTACGGCTTTCGCCAGATAAAATAGGCAACAGACGGGCGGCGATGTTGGTTGCCGGGCAGCCGGATTGCAGAAAACGCGGTTTTTATCCTGTCAATGAGGTTCAGGCTCACCGTCTGTTTTCCGGTCAGTTCGCCTACCCGGAGCATCATGTCGTATGCGTCGTTGAGGGTTGCGATGTCGCTCATCCAGACCGGATATTTTTCGGCCAGTTGTTCGATTTGTTCGCGTTCGTTTTCCTCCTTGTTGCCAATGATCAGGTCCGGTTTCAGCGCATCTGTTTTTTTGAAATTCACGGTTTTGGTACCGCCCACCCGGGGTTTTTCCCGAAACCACTCCACAGGATGCACGCAAAATTTGGTGATACCCGCCACCTCCCTTTCCAGGCCCAGATCGAACAGTAGTTCCGTTTGCGAGGGCACCAGCGACACAATGCGTTGCGGCGGCCACACGGGCAAATTTACCTTGCGCTGGAGTTGATCCGTGAATATCATTGTTTTCCAATTTCCAATTTCTATTTTCCAATCTCCAACGCCCGCTGCCGCATCACTTCGTACAAAACGATGCCTGTAGCCACACTGACGTTGAAAGAGTCGAAATCGGTTGCCTGAGGAATTTTTACCACGGCATCGGACATCTTCTGGAGTTTGTAATGCACGCCTTCCCCCTCAGAGCCCATGAGGATGGCGGTCGGTCCGGTAAAGTCGGCTTCAAAAACGGGTTTGGAGCGATCGCTCAGGGCCGTCGCCACCACCTGTACCCCCGATGCCTGCAACAATTCCACGGTGCTGAACATACTGCGCACCCGGCACACCCGGATCCGGGCCAGGGCGCCGGCCGAAGCTTTCATGGCTTCTTCGTTGGCAGGGGCTGAGCCGGACTGCGGCACCACGACGGCATGGGCGCCGGCGCACTCGGCAGAGCGGCAAATCGCACCGAAATTGCGCACATCGGTGATGCCGTCGAGCAGCACGAAAAGTGGGTTTTCGCCCTGTTCGAACACAAAAGGCAGTACGTCGTCGAGCGATTGGAACTCCACCAGCGCGAGGTAGGCGATCACACCCTGGTGGGCGCCCTTGGTCATTTTATTCAGTTTTTCGCGCGGCACTACCTGGAGCGGGATGCCGTGTTCCTTGGCCAGATGCCGGAATTCTTTCTCCATGTCGCCCCGGATGCCTTGCTGGAAATATATTTTTTCGACCGCCTTGCCGGCGCGAATGGCCTCCGCAACGGGGTGGTGACCATAAATCAGGTTGATGTCTGCCATGTTGTGGTGCGGACTTTCCAGTCCGCAGGATAGATTCCGAACGCCGGAAATGCCAGGCGTTCCGGCGCAAAAATAATTTATCCCGGCGGGTTGGTTTTTATGAAATTGAAAATAACTTTGCGTTTCAAAGTGAATTTATGAACGAAAACAGCCACCACCTCGAACACCTTGCAGAAATACGCGCCCTGATGGAACGCAGTACCCGTTTTTTAAGTCTCAGCGGGCTGTCCGGTGTTTGGGCGGGATTTTGTGCGCTTGCGGGTGTAAGCGCCGTATATGCCTACCTGGAAACGAGTCCGCTGACTGCCGGGGGCGACTATTATTTTGAAAAAGCAATCATGACGAATAAGTGGGGAATGGATTACAAAAGTGTGTTCATCCTCATCGCTACTATGGTGTTAGCAGCGGCGCTTGCGGGCGGCTGGTTTTTTACCGCCCGTAAAGCCCGTCTGCGCGGAGAAAAGGCATGGGATGCCACCTCCCGACGACTGCTCACGGCGCTGGCCATTCCGCTGGCAGCGGGCGGTGTGTTTTGCCTGGCCTTGTTGTATCGCGGATTTTTGAGTCTGCTGGCGCCCGCTACGCTGGTGTTTTATGGATTGGCACTCATCAACGGCAGCAAATTCACCCTGCGTGATGTGGAGCTGCTGGGCATGCTGGAAATTGCGCTGGGCCTGATCGGGGTGTTTTATCCCGGTTTCGGGCTGGACCTGTGGGCACTGGGCTTTGGCTTTTTGCACATTTTTTATGGCGGCTGGATGTGGATGAAATACGACCGGCAGTGAAAACGGACGTTTTCCTGATTCACCTGTTCTGAACCAATGTAATAGTGTTGTTTTGCAAAAAAAATGGCTTGCGATCCCCCCAATAACCGCTCATTTTTGACCGACCTGCTCCTGTGAAAAATATCATCACCCAACTGAATCCTGTATTCGACCACCGCAACCGGCTGGGCATTATGTCTGTGCTGGCGGTGAACGACTGGGTGGAATACAACACGCTCAAGGAACTGCTCAACCTGACCGACGGCAACCTGGCCAGCCACCTCAAACCGCTGGAAGCCAGTGAATACATCACGGTTCGCAAACAGTTTGTCGGTCGAAGGCCACAAACCACCTATGCCGCTACAGAAGCCGGAAAAGCCGCCTTCAAGGCACACCTGAATGCACTGGAGGAATTGGTAAAAATGAGCAGGGACGATGATTGAAGCGAGGCCTTACCAGGCGTTGAGCGCTTCCGGTTGTTCCTTGTAAATTTCCATTACGGCGGGCACCAGCCATTCGCCGCCGAAAGTGACCTTGTGGTGGTGGGAAAAATAGATGATCCATTCCATTTTGGCATCGAACACCACGCCTTCGTATACGCCTCTGAACATTTCGTCGGGTGAAATTTCAAAAAAACCTTCTTCGCAATCGAGCAGGTAGAGCGGTGCGCTCAGTCGCGGGCGGATCACCTGGGCGATCAGTCCGGCTTTTTCAGCGGGCATGCCATTGAGAAACACCACCTGCGACGGCGAAGCCTCTGTGAGCGGGTTCCAGAAGTTGGATTCAAAGTTCCATTTTTCTTTCAGGCACCTGCGCAACTCGACGGCTTTTTCGCCGCGGACGCGTTTGGGCGCCGAACCGTTGAGCACGGGCTCGGGTTGAAGCGGATCGCCGGGAAACAAGGTCGGCAACTCGCTGGCGATGGTGCGCGCTGATTTTTCCACAATGCGGAAAAGTGAGCGCAGGTATTCGGGCACATTGGGGTCAATGGGAATTTGAACCTGTTTCTCGCGATTGCCGATGTGGATGTCGAGCAGGAATTTGACTGGCGCGGCGGCGGCAATACGTTCCACGGTTTCGAGGGCCAGGTCCGAATTGAATATGGTATAGTGATAGAGGTAGTTGCCGGAAAAACGGTCGTTGCCACGTGGCAGGCCGTTGCAGGTGGATTCGAGCGCTTGCAGAACGGGGTCGAGATAGCCGGCGGTGAGGTCGTCGTGCCAGGGTGCGGAAGCCGGGTATCCGGTCCAGCGCCGCATTTGAAAGTGAAGCGTCAGCACCAGCACTTCGGCGGGGGCGGGTTTGCGCCAGCCTTTGGCTTGCCATGCTTTTCCGGCTTCGTTCAGCGCGGCTTTTGCATCTGCATCGTCCGCCAGGGCACTGGCCTCCGTGTGGTCGGGCATCAGACCGCAAACGCCTGTTTCGGTGCGAAGTTCGCTCCCCGATTCGGCGGTCAGTCGGACGTAATGCCAACGGCCATCGCATTGTTGATAAAGGATTATGCGGAACGCATTCATGGGGAAAAGGTAATGGTTTTATGGTATTTTTGGCAAAACTTCCAAAATAGACAGAGAAAAGTTCGTGCCAGTATTTTTAAACAAAAAATGAACGGCCTTCCCGGTGCATCCGGGAAGGCCGTTCATTTTTTATGGGCCGGTTACCGGTTAGTTGACTACGATCTGGTCGGTATATACTTTTTCTCCTTGCTGTACATGAACGATGATACTTCCTTTGGCGTATTCCGTCAGGTCGAATTGCTGATTGTAGTCCCCGTTGAACGCATTGAGTTCTTCGCGGAACAATTGCCGGCCGGCCATGTCGTAGAGGGTTACAATGGTGGCCACGGGTTCGGCTTTGAACTCGACGGTCACGGGTCCCTGCGTAGGGTTGGGATAGGTGCGGAACGCGTCGAGTTGCAGGTTGCGGTCCTGAACAACGGGCTGGTTGTCGGGCGTGCTGTTTGCTTTGGGCGCATCGCCGTCTTCCGTTGCCTTGCGGATGGTAATGACGCGGTTTTCGCGCAGGCGCTGCTGGTCGTTTTTGTCCCAGTTCCAGGTGAAGAATCGGCGGCTTTGGTTGTCGCCGTTTTTATCGGTGTCCCATATTTCGACCCGGCTTTGGTCGCGGCATGCCTTGAGGGTGGTTTCGACGTTGAGTGCCTGGTTGTTGCGCAGGTATTCCACGGTCACTTTGTCACCGACATTGTATTTGGAAATTTCATTCCAGAGGTCGTCGTGCCCTTGCACCCGTTGGCCATTGACGGAAGTGATGAGGTCTCCATTTTCCATTTGCGCTTCGCGGGCAGCGCTTTCGGTGGTGAAACCGGTGATTTTGGCGCCCCGTTGTTCGTTCACGGCTGCTGCGCCGGTGTACACGCCGAGGCAGGCGTCTTTGTCGCGAATGTCGATGTTCAGGTTGTCCAGGTTGAGATCGCCCGTGTTCCAGTTGCTCCAGTCCCATGATTTTTGTTCACCCAGCGTGGCTTCCACGGTGTTGGTTTTGCCGTTGCGCTCGTAGGTGATGCGCACTTTTTCGTCGGGTTTGGTGTATTCCATAAAATCGGTAACGTCCTCAAAGTCACCGATTTTGGTGTCGTTCAGTTGGAGGATGACATCGCCATTTTGCAAGCCGGCCTTTTCGGCGCCCGAGTTGCGGGTGATGTTGACGGTTATTCCGGGCTGATCGTCATCGTCGTCGCCATCCGGCGCTATACCCAGAAAACCTTCCGGGCCTTTTGGCTCGCATTTTACCTGGTCGCGGGTAATCAAAACGGCTTCTGTCGAGGCTGTTTTGCCGTTGCGGCTGTAGGTGATGTTGACTTTGTCGCCGGGTTTGGCGCCCTGAATAAACCTGGAGAGGTCGGACCACTCGTTGGTTTTGGTGCTATTGAGGCTGAGAATGACGTCGTTGTCGCGCAAGCCTGCTTTATCGGCAGCCGATCCGCGCACAACTTCCACCACGAGACCTGTTTCATCCTCATCTTCATCGGAATCTTCTTCCACACCCAGAAAGGCGCGCTCATCGTCATCATCGCCGTCGTTGTAGTCGGTATCGATATTATAGTTGTAGTTGTATTGTTGACCGGGAGATTTTTTGACGATGACGGATTTTTCGTCTTCGTTGCCTTCTTCCACCCGGATCTCCACCTGCACCTTGTCGGATTTGTTTTCCTGCAGGTATTTGTCGGCGTCGAAATTCTGGGCGGCCTTGCCTTTTTTAACGATGGTTTCGGTGGTTTCGGAGCCGTCGGCATCGACGGAGCGCCGGGTAATGGTGACGGTTTTGTCAACCGATCCTGCATTTTGCTGCGAAAATAGGGGTGTGAGACACCAGGGCATCAAAACGAATGCGGCGGCGAGGATGTGACCGATTGTTCTCATAACTTTTGTGCGAATTGTTTTTGTCGTGATAGGAGGTGGCTTCGCTGAAAACGCTTTGGATATGATGGCGAATTCGGGCAGAAAGTTACTACGAAAATTTTCGTACTTTTAAAAAACAGCCCGGACTTTAGCGTAATTTTAACAAACGAGGCAAAGAGACAACTAGTTGCGTTCGAAGTTGCGCGGTGATGGCACCGGATGGAAAAAAAATCGACGGGCGTGGAAAGATGCCGGTCGGATGGCGTGTTTGTGAAACTGATTACACCCTGATTGAAGAAAAAACATCCGGTTTCCAATCGTGCAACGAGGCGTTTTTACGGGGAGATTCCCGTTTGGAACGCCGGATCCGAAGGCTGGGAAATGCGGAAACAAGTGTGGGCAAACAGGCAGGAATGTGACCGAAAAAGCTTACCTTCGAACTGCCAATAATCCTCGAACCGACAAAATCAAAATGCCATGAAAGTCATCGACGTTCACAACGTCAGCAAGATATACAACCCCGATACCATCCCTGTCTACGCGGTGAACAACGTCCACCTGCACTTTGAAAAGGGCGAATTCACGGCCTTGGCAAAACAACCCTGCTCAACATCATCGGCGAGGCCGGATAGAAGGGCGAGGCCACTGATGCCCATCAAATACTCCGTTTGGAGGCAGGTCGCCAAGCCAATCACGCCGTTGTTTACGGCCAACCTCAGCCTTGTTTATTGTCCGGGCGTCCATGCTTTCATCATATTTCCGGTGCTGACGTATTCGGTGAGTGACAACTGGGATGCCAACCTCGTGGCCCGGCCCTTTTTTGCGCCGGAAGACGGACATTTCAAAAATCGCGGAAATGCGCTCTTTTTCAGGCTAAAATGGGGTCTTTAGCCGTTTTTCTGTTCTGTATCCTGTCAATACCGGCGGCGGTTGATACGCGTGACTGATTTAGGAAACCAGCCGCGATGCTTTTGGTCAGCCTCCAACTGATATGTATCAGACAAAATCAAGGCTTAAGTCATTTCCTGCCGGTGGTTCGCAGCCGACTTTTGTGCAGATGCGTTCGCAAAGGCATATTTATCATGACAACACAAACTGCAACCATAAAAGAGATCGTAACGGCGGACTACCGTGCTGCAAAGGTGCTGGAGGATTACGGTATTGATTTTTGCTATTCGGGAAGTAAAACGCTGGAAGAGATTTCGCAGGAACAACATCTGAGCAATGTTGTACTGGAAAAGGCATTAGCCAATTTGAATATGCAACCCAACAAGGGAGTGTTGCAGTGGAATTTCAAGGAATGGAAAACCCGGTTTTTAATTGAATACATTACACATACCCATCACTACTATATCCGCAAAGTCTCACCTGAACTGGTGCGCCTGGGTGAGCGCGTCAGTGTTGCGGAGGGCGAACGTTTCCCGGAAACAAGCGAAATTTATCGTTTGGTGATTGAGCTGACCAATCGCTCGCAGCAACACCTGACCAGCGAGGAATACGCACTTTTTCCGTATATCCTGGAAATGGAAGCGGTGCGCGACAGCAAAAGGCCCTTTGTGGCGCCGGAATTCGGCCGGGTTGAAAAGCCTGTACATGCCATTGAAAACGAACACATGGTTTGCATCGGGTTGTTGAGGTCTGTCAGAGCCTTGAGCAGCGATTTCACCGCACCGCACCGCGCATCTCAGGAACACCGATCCTGGTACACATTGTTGCGGGAGTTCAATTCGGATTTGCACCTTCATATTCACCTGGAAAATCATATTTTGTTCCCGCGTGCCATCGGTCTGGAAGCCGAATTGCTGCAACGGCGAAGTATCACACGCATTGGATTTAACTAAATCGCGAAGCGCAATCGTTTGCGGAATAATTTTTCTGTGTTTGTTTGGACTAATTCTTTTCATATATTTGCTCCCAAAGCACGCAGAATGAAAAAAATTCTTATCATTGAAGATGATGAGCAGATACGGGAAAATGTGGCCGAAATCCTCACTTTGAGTGGATATCTGGCCATTTCAGCCATCAACGGCAAAGTGGGTATTGAGATGGCGCTCAACGAATTGCCCGACCTTATCCTTTGTGATGTTACCATGCCCGACCTCGACGGATACGGTACGCTGGCGATTCTCAGCAAGCACCCCAAAACAGCCGGTATCCCGTTTATTTATCTCACGGCCAAGGCGGAAAAAGAAGACTTTCGAAAAGGAATGTCGCTCGGCGCCGACGACTACATTACCAAGCCCTTCGACGATGCCACCCTGTTTGCTACCATTGAAGCCAGGCTGCGCAAACACGAAATGCTCAAAAATGCCGCTGATCCGCAAAACGGTTCGCTCGACCATTTTATCAATGAGGCACGGGCTACGGAAGCATTGGGGCACCTGCCTGAAAACCGCGAGACCCGTGAGTACCGGAAAAAAGACCTGCTTTTCAGGGAAGACGAACACCCGCGCTGGCTTTATTTTATAGTGAAAGGCAAAATCAAACTGTTTAAAACGGCTGAAGACGGCCGGGAGTTTATCACCAAAATTTCGGGCCCCGGCGATTTTGTCGGCTACCTCGCCCTTTTACAAGAGATTCGATATACGGAAAGCGCGGCGATTTTGGAAGACAGCGTTATCAAACTGATCCCGAAATCGGATTTTTTGTCCCTGGTATTCGGAAACCGTGACGTGACAGCCAAATTCATCAAAATGTTGGCTGGCAACGTGGCCGAGCAAGAGCAGCACCTGCTCCAATTGGCCTACAACTCCGTCCGGAAACGGGTAGCCAATGCATTGCTGCGGGTGTCGGGCGACCAAAACGAACGCATCCGGATGTTCCGGGAGGACCTGGCTGCCATTGTCGGCACAGCCAAGGAAACGCTGGTACGCACCCTCGCCGATTTCAAATCGGAAGAAATCATTGACATAGAAGACGGCTACATCATTGTGTTGAAACCCGAAAAATTGCGGGCAATGCCGAATTAATGCCCGACTTCCAACATTGGGTTTTTGCCTTCTTCCTTTGAGGTAAGGTGCCATGCAATACCAACCGTCAAATACGAACAAATTTCGGGTACCCACACACCATCCCTCCGGTTGCCCAATTCCTTGGGTCCCGGTATTTATAATGTTTTAGTTGAGGCCGAAATCCGGCGTGGCCGGTGTTGAATCAATCCGATGACCCCGTTCAGACCATTTCGGCCACTTCAAATTCTTTGTGTTCTTTTTTGCAGATTACCTGTGCCACATTTCTGCCCGACAGCATGGCGGCAGGTACGCCGCCGCCCAGCGCGATCCAGTGGCCGCACATGTAAAAATGGTCGAGTCCGGGCAGGTGACTGGGCAGTTCTTTAAAGCCTGTTTCGGGCGTCACCATCCAGCCTTCAAAACTGCCTTTCCAGTTGTTGGTGAAGCCGATGATGGTGGCGGGTGTGCTCACATCCGTCATTTCCACAAAATCGCGCACACCGCCCAGTTTGCGTTCGAGCACATCAATGACGGCGTCGGCAATGCGTTGTTTTTCGGACTCGTACAGTTCGGGTGCATTGCGCTGCAAATCCAGCCAATACCGGTAATTGCGGGTTTCGATCAGCACACTGAGCAGTGTTTTGCCAAAGGGCGCCAGTGTCGGGTCAAAATTGTGCACCCGGAGATACAAGTCACGGAGTTCCGTTTCCGGGTCGATGTGCAAGGGTTCTTTCAGTTCGAAAAAATAACTGTGCGGTACGGCGTGGAAGGTCCTTCCCAGGCCCATTGCCACAAAAACCAGTGAAGGAAAGGTTTTGCCGCTTGAAAAAAACTGTTCAAACTCCGGAGTCGTGTACTTTCCGCCCAGCATATCATACAGGGTGGCGTGGCCGTCGGCTGCCGAAATGACGAAGTCTCCCCGGTGCGTACTCCCATCGGCCAATTGAATACCGGTCGCCCGGTTGTTTTCCACCAGGATATTTGTTACCCGGTTGCCGTAGTGAAAAGTGCCCCCCAGCTCTTCGTACCGCCGGGCAATGCGCCGGGCGAAGTTGAGCGAACCGCCGATGGGGTAACCCGCTGCTTTTTTGTGCATCCATGCAAGCATCATCATGCAAAACAGGATGGGCGTTTCGGGCTCGAACAGGTTGGCGATGGCTTTGCGCAGGAGCGGATTTCGAAAACCCTGGGCGAAATCGGCGGTACTGATGTGGCTGTATTTGCCAAGTGCACCCAGGTAAGGCAGCATCTTCCACATCGTTTTGGCCTTGTACCAAAGGTTGGCGGTTTCCATGGATTGCCCGGTTGGCATTTCCATATCGACAAAATTCCGGCAGGCGTGGATCAGTTCATCAATTTTGTCGGCATCCTCGGGTGCTTTTACCAGGAGTTCCGCTTCCAGCCGGTCGAGGTCGGTGTAGATAATGAGTTGGTTGCCATGCTCGTCTTCGACACAGGCGTACACGTCGTGGTTCACGATTTCGATGTGCGACATGTCGGTAAGTTCACTCCAGCGATCGTACATGCTTTCGGAGGGGCCGGAGCCTACCAGCCAGTGGATGCACCAGTCCACCGTGTATTCGCCCTTTTTCCAGGCCGTACAGACGCCGCCGGGTGTGTGGTTGCTTTCAAAAATTTCGGTATCGAAACCGTTCATTTGCAGGTAAGTGCCGGCACTCATGCCAGCCATACCGCCGCCGATGATCAGGACTTTCTTTTGCATGGAAGAAGTTATTTTAGCGGTTTTCGATGTTGTTCGGGCATTCGGCATCCCGAAAGCCATTATGGCAAAATTGAATCCCCAACAGGAAAAATCCTATGATTTTGGTCAGGCGCAGGCGCTGATGGTGGTCAGTTGTATAAGCGTACCACCTTGAAAATCCTGATTTGCGCGTAAATCCATTGCATGAAATGTTGATTTGGTACTACATTGTGACCAATTCATCCTGACTATGAACAGACTAAATGCATTGCTGAAAACGATCCTGGTATTCGGGTTGGCGCTTCCGGGTATTGCGGTTTTCAGCCAACCTGCTGCATCGGATACGACACTTCCAATCTCCCCGACGCGGGACCACAAACGACTCGACCTGTTCCCCGCCATCAGTTATTCCCCCGAGACAAAACTCACGTTGGGCGTGATCGGCATCGCCTACCTCGATTTGCGCAAGGGCGACGCGGACACGCCGTTGTCCAATATTGATTTCCTGGCGGTGTACACCCTGTCGAAACAGGTGCTGCTCGAAAGTCGCTGGGAAGTTTTTACGCGGCAGCGCCAGTGGCGGAGCCGCGGTGAATTGCTCCTGCAGCGGTATCCCGACCGCAACTATGGCATCGGCAACGACGCCTCCGTGCTACTGGCCGAGATCAACGACGACGGCAGCCGGGACACGCTGAACTACCTGAATTTCAATTCCAACCGGATCAAGTTTTCGCCCGTGGTGCTGCGACGGCTGAGGCGTCACCTCTACGTCGGCGTTCAAAGCGACATGGAATACCTGTTCAAATACCGGGAAACGCCCGAACATTTCGAATTTCTGGCCGCCGATTCCATACAAATCCGCCAGGTGCCGGTGGCAGGTTTTCGTTCGGGTATCGGTTTTCAGGTGCTGTACGACAACCGCGACAACGTGATCAATCCGCTGAAAGGAACCTTTGTGGAATTCAATGACCGCCACTACGCAGGCTGGATGGGCAGCGATTTTGATTTCAGTTTTTTTTCACTGGAGGTGCGGCAGTATTTCAATCCATGGTCCAATCATACCCTGGCTCTGCGCGGGATGGCCAGCCTTGAATACACGGATGAGGCCGTGCCGCTGCGCGCATTGTCGCGGGTGGGCGGGCACAAGTTTATCCGCGGTTTTTTCCGGGGTACCTACCAGGATCACCACATGCTGTCGTTCGAGACCGAATACCGCCTTCCTTTTTGGAAGGAAGGTCAGGCGTTTCGGCGCTGGCATATCTGGGAGCGTTTCGGCATTGTGGGTTTTTTGGGCGGCGCGCAGGTGTTCCGCGATGGTGCTGCGGTCCGGCTCGACCGTTTCAATCTGGCGGCCGGCGGCGGGCTGCGCATCCTGCTCAATGCCAAATCGAGGGCCAATATCCGGATCGATTATGCTGTGGCATTGCGCAACGATTCCGATGGCCCCGGCAAGCGGCAGAGCGGTTTTTATTTTTTTCTGGGGGAAGCATTTTGAGTTCGGGACGGGCAGTGTCAGTCGCCGGCATCCTCCGGCACTGGAATGCCCCTTTTTTTCATTTCTTCCACCAGTTTTTTGGGGAATTCGCGCCGGCAGCCGCAGTGTTCCCGGTGTTCAAGGTGCCAGGCAAGCCGTTGTTCGAAACCGGCGTTTGCAGGCATTTTGTGTTGTAAATGCCACTCCTTGTTTATCTTGTTCATAACCAATGGTTTCTATGCAAAGATATTCTCTTCTTGCCTTGCTAGCCCTGTTTTTTCTGCCTTTAACGGCCCAAAAACTTTACGAAATGCCACCTCCCGGCACCCAGTCAAAGGTCAGCAGTTTTGAAAACCTGAACGGACAAAAAGGGCAGGGCGGCCAGACAA